>Ga0114931_10000104_pt1 | contig 89783 bp, 82 predicted proteins | sample 2SBtaG_FD_89579 | JGI IMG/M metagenome (GOLD analysis project Ga0114931, IMG submission 89579) | Deep subsurface microbial communities from Kolumbo volcano to uncover new lineages of life (NeLLi) - 2SBTROV14_V59a metaG | ecosystem: Environmental > Aquatic > Marine > Volcanic | place: Kolumbo...
ACGCCGGGGAAAATGACGGCGCCGGCCATGATCGGGTTCGCGATTAAACCATGTCGGGCGGCAGGAAACCTCAAATAGCGTTTACAGCTTGCCGCGCAATATCTCGTTGACCTGGCCCGGATTGGCCTTGCCGCCCGTCGCCTTCATGACCTGGCCGACAAGAAAACCGAGAATTTTCGTCTTGCCGTCGCGATACTGGCGGACCTGCTCCGGGCAATCGGCGATGACCCGGTCGACGATCTTTTCGAGCTCGCCGCTGTCGCTGATCTGCTTCAGGCCCCGGCTGTCGATGATCTGATCGGCCGTCCCCTCGCCCTGCCACAGGGCCTCGAAGACTTCCTTGGCAATCTTGCCCGATATCGTATGGTCGGTAATGCGAAGCAGCAAACCGGCCAGTCGTTCTGCCGAAACCGGGCTGTCGGCAATCCCGATACCGTCCCGGTTCAGTGCGCCGGACAATTCGCCGATGATCCAGTTTGCGGCCAGCCTGGCTTCTCCGCCGGCACAGGTCACGATCCCGGCGACGGTTTCAAAATAGTCCGCCAGCGGTCGGCTGGCAACGAGCAAGAGGATGTCAGCTTCTTTCAAACCATACTCGGCGATGAAACGCTGACGCTTGGCGTCCGGTAATTCGGGTAATTCGCTGCGCACCGCGGCGATGGTGGCCGGGTCGATGACGACTGGCAACAGGTCCGGGTCCGGGAAATAGCGATAATCATTTGCTTCTTCCTTCGTGCGCATCGAACGCGTTTCGTCAAGATCCGAATCGTACAGTCGCGTTTCCTGCACGATCCGGCCGCCGTCTTCGAGAATATCGATCTGGCGTTCGACCTCGATATTGATCGCGCGTTCGACAAAGCGGAACGAGTTCAGATTCTTCAGCTCCGTGCGGGTGCCGAAAGTTTCCTGGCCGGCCGGACGCACCGAGACATTCGCATCGCAACGAAACGATCCTTCCTGCATATTGCCGTCGGAAATGCCGATATAGCGCACCATCTGGTGAATCTTACGCATATAGGCAACGGCCTCCCGCGCCGATCGCATATCCGGCTCGGAAACAATCTCGAGCAACGGCGTGCCGGCCCGGTTCAGATCGATGCCGGTCTCGCCGTCGAACGCGTCGTGTACCGATTTTCCGGCGTATTCCACCAGGTGCGCAAGTGTCACGACAACCGTTTTTACCGTACCGACTTCGAGCACGATCTCGAGATGACCGGGACCGACGATCGGCAGTTCGTACTGGCTGATCTGGTAGCCTTTGGGCAAATCGGGATAAAAATAATTCTTGCGCGCAAAAACTGAACGGGGCGCAATCGCGGCGCCGATCGCCAGCCCGAAGCGCACCGCCATGCGCACGGCCTCGGCATTGAGCACCGGCAGCACACCCGGATACCCCAGGTCGACGAGACAGGCCTGGGTATTGGGCTCGGCTCCGTAAGTGGTCGAAGCGCCTGAAAAGATTTTACTTTTCGTGGCCAGCTGCGTGTGAATCTCCAGCCCGATGACGGTTTCCCATTGCATCGCCGTTACTCCGCAGCGAACGCCGGCGCCATGCGGTGCCAGTTCGTCTGTTGCTGATACCGGTGCGCAAAGTTCAGAACCGCCTGCTCGCCGAAGGCCGGCCCGATGAGCTGAAGACCGACGGGCAGGTCATCGGAAAACCCGCACGGCACGGATATGCCCGGCAGACCCGCCAGATTCACGCCGATCGTATAAATATCGTTCAGATACATTTGTACCGGGTCGTCCACCTTCTCGCCGAGCCTGAAAGCCGGTGTCGGCGTGGTCGGCCCGGCGATAATATCGACCGACTCGAAACACCGGCGAAAGTCATCGGCAATCAACTGTCGCACTTTCTGTGCCTGCAGATAATAGGCGTCGTAATAACCGGCAGACAGCACGTAGGTGCCGGTCATGATGCGCCGCTTGACCTCGGCGCCGAAGCCCTCCTTGCGCGTCAGCTTGTACATCTCCTCCAGATCCCGCGAACCTTCGTGGCGGTGGCCAAAACGAACGCCGTCAAAACGCGACAGGTTCGACGAGCACTCGGCCGGCGCAACGATGTAATAAGTCGGCACCGAAGCATCGATATGCGGCAGCGATACCGCTTCGGTGGTCGCGCCAAGCGCCTCGAACACTGTAATGGCTTCACGAACGCACGCTTCAGATCCGGCTTCGAGCCCGTCATCGAAAAATTCTGCCGGTATTCCGATCCGCTTGCCCTGGAGCGATGCATCGAGCGTTGCCGCATACTCGGGCACCGGGCGGTCGGCCGATGTCGAATCCCGGGGGTCGAAGCCCGCCATCGCCTGCATCAGCAGCGCCGCATCTTCGGCCGTTAATGTGAGCACCCCGGCCTGATCGAGACTCGAAGCAAACGCAATCATCCCGTAGCGCGATACGCGACCGTAGGTCGGCTTGAAACCGGTGATGCCGGTCAGCGCCGCCGGCTGGCGAATCGAACCGCCGGTATCAGTACCGGTTGCAGCCGCCACGAAGCCGGCCGCAACGGCCGCGGCCGAACCGCCCGACGAACCGCCCGGCGACCGGGACGTATCCCATGGATTGGCGACCGGCCCGAAGAAACTCGTTTCGTTCGACGAGCCCATGGCAAACTCATCCATGTTCGTCTTGCCGATGACAACGACACCGGCAGCGGCCAGGTTCCCGACGACGGTTGCATCGTACGGCGAACGAAAATTCCCGAGCATCTTCGAGCCGCACGTGGTCAGAATGTCACGCGTGCAAAAGATATCCTTGTGCGCGATCGGTACGCCGGTCAATGGCCCGCCCTTGCCTGCCGCAATCGCGGCATCGGCGGCATCGGCCGCGGCCAGGGCCGATTCCCCGGTTACCGTAATAAAGGCATTCAATATCCCGTCACCCGCATCGATCCGGGCCAGTGCCGCCTCGGTCAATTCCCGGCTCGTGACGGAACCGTCCCTGAGGGCGGCGGCAATTTCGATTATCGTTGGTCGTTGCATGACGTAGTCAGGCTCCCGGCTGGAATGCGGTGCTTCGATACTCTTATTCGATTACCCGGGGCACGCGATAGAATCCGCTGCCCACGGCCTGCGCATTGCGCTGGTACAGGTCGCGCCGGTTTATCTCGGTCACCGCATCGGGCCGCAATCGCTGGTTCATGTCCAGCGGGTGCGCCATCGGCAATACGTTCGATGTATCGAGCTCCCCGAGCCTTGCGACCAGGTCGATGATGCTCGACAGTTTATCGACATAGTCCGCAACTTCGTCATCGCTGACTTCCAGGCGCGCGAGATGCGCGATGTGTTCGACATCACTTTTCGACAAGGCCATGCGGGGCTTTCCATCTGTGCAGGGAGCCGGAAACGGCAATGATAATCCGCGGTTGCCCAAAATCCCACCGATTGCTAGAGTAGCCAGCGTTTTACGGGTTCTTTTTCGCGGGTCATCTCAATGCTCAAAGGGCTGCTTGGCTATTTCTCCAACGATCTGTCGATTGATCTGGGGACGGCCAACACACTCATTTATCTGTCGGGTCACGGCATCGTGCTCGATGAACCCTCCGTCGTGGCCATTCGCGAGGAACCCGGGCGGGGCGGCAAAAGTGTCGCTGCCGTTGGCGCGGAGGCCAAGAACATGCTCGGCCGTACGCCCGGCAACATCACGGCGATCCGCCCGCTCAAAGACGGCGTCATCGCCGATTTCACGGTCACGGAGAAGATGCTTCAGCATTTCATCCACAAAACCCATCCCAACCGGTATTTCCGCCCCAGTCCACGTGTTCTCGTGTGCGTGCCGTATGGCTCGACCCAGGTCGAGCGGCGGGCCATCCGCGAATCGGCCGAAGGGGCGGGCGCCCGCAAGGTCTTCCTGATCGAGGAACCGATGGCCGCCGCCATTGGCGCCGGCATGCCGGTGCACGAGGCGCGCGGGTCGATGGTGCTCGATGTCGGCGGCGGCACGTCCGAAGTCGCCATTATTTCCCTGAACGGCATCGTCTACGCCGCCTCCGTGCGCATTGGCGGCGACCGCTTCGATGAAGCCATTATCAATTACGTCAGGCGCAATTACGGCATCCTGATCGGCGAGGCCACGGCCGAACGCATCAAACACGAGATCGGCTCGGCTTATCCGGGCGAAGAGGTGCGCGAACTGTCCGTCAAGGGCCGCAACCTGTCCGAAGGCGTGCCGCGCAGTTTCAGCCTGAACAGCAATGAGATTCTCGAAGCGCTGCAGGAGCCGCTGCAGGGTATTGTCGGTGCCGTAAAAGGTGCCCTGGAGCAGACACCGCCCGAACTTGGTGCCGATGTTGCAGAACGCGGTATCGTCCTGACCGGCGGCGGCGCACTGCTGCGCGATCTGGACAAACTACTGATGGAAGAAACCGGCTTGCCGGTTGTCGTCGCCGACGACCCACTGACTTGCGTCGCTCGCGGCGGCGGCCGTGTCATCGAACTGATGGATGAACAGGGACCCGGCGTTTTCGGCCTGGATTAACTGCTGCAAATCCCCAAACCGCATTCTCGGCGGTACGAATTCGCCGAGCGAGGCATGACAACGGCAGAGCATGGCGCTCAGCAGACCAGACAGCGACCAACGCACATTTCGCAACACGGGCTACGGCCTGCGAACGGTTATGCTATGCATACTATCGGTTGCGATCATGGCGCTCGACCACAACAATGAGCACCTGAAGAGCATTCGCAGCGTTTTGTCTGCGGCCGTTCACCCGATTCGCCTGCTCATCGACGCGCCGCTCTCCCTCGGCCACTGGATCGGCGACAATGCGGCAACGCGCAGTGAGCTGCTGGACGAAAACCACCGGTTAAAGAAAAAAAACCTGATCCTGAACGCCCGCCTGCAACGGCTGGTTGCGCTGGAGGCGGAAAACACGCGGCTGCGAGCGTTGCTCGACTCGACGGCCAAGGTCAACGGACGCGTACTGATCGCCGAAATCCTGTCGGTCGACATGAATCCGTTCCGGCACCGGATTACGATTAATAAAGGCAGTAAGGACGGGATCTATGTCGGCCAGGCACTCATCGATGCCGACGGCATTATCGGTCAGGTCGTGCGAAACCAGTTTTTCTCCGCCGAGGCGCTGTTGATTACCGATGTCGACCACGCATTGCCGGTTGAGATCGTACGCAACCGGCTGCGCACGATCGCGGTCGGCACGGGTGACCTCGAACGGCTGTCGCTGCCTTTTCTGCCGCGCAATGCCGATGTCGTGGACGGCGATCGCCTCGTTACATCCGGACTCGGCGGAACCTTCCCGCCCGGTTACCCGGTCGGCACCATTCATGAAATATCCAGTGACAGCGGCGAACCCTTTCTGAATGTCAGCGCCACGCCGGCTGCCGCACTGAACCGCATTCGCGAAGTCCTGTTGATCTGGCCGGAACCGGACTCGGCGCAACGCGCGGCCGATGAAGACAGCGCCGGGGCTGCCCGCCCGCCGGAAGAGGCCGGAACGATCGCGCCGCAGAAAAACACGGCTGCCGGGGACCTGCAATGAGCCACGCCGGGTCGCCGCGCTGGCCGGTCTGGCTGGTCTTGCTCGCCTCCGCCGCGCTGGTCAGCCTGCCCCTGCCCGACTCCTTTACGCCATTTCGCCCGCCCTGGGCAGCGATTGCGATCATTTACTGGATCATGATGTGGCCCCGGGCAGTCGGCATCGGCAGCGCCTGGATACTCGGCCTGCTGCTCGACATCCTGCAAGGAGACCTGCTGGGCCAGAATGCGTTCTCGCTGAGTGTGATCGGCTACCTGACGATGCGGTTTCACCTGCAAATCCGGATCTTCCCGCTCTGGCAGCTGACCATGACGGTGTTTGCGCTACTGGCGATCAATGCCTTCATCCTGTTCTGGATAGACGGTGTCGCCGGCCACCCGTCGGCCGGTTTCGCCCGCTGGACACAGGTGATTACCGGCGGAATTTTGTGGCCGCCGGTCATGACGATCATGGACCGCATCCGTGAACGCCTACAGAGACACGGTCCGACCTTCCCGTGATCCGGTGATCCGGTGATCCAGACATGGCAATGAGCGACAGGATCAAGGATCACTGGGCGGAACAGCAATTATTTCTGCGGCGCGTTATCGCCGCCTCTGTCTTTATCGTCGGCCTGACCCTGATCGTGCTCGCCCGGCTCGGGCAATTGCAGATTGTCGATTATCAGCACTTTTCGGCCCAGTCACAGGGCAACCGGATTCGCGTACAGCCGATACCGCCGACACGCGGACTGATCTATGACCGCAACGGCGCGGTGCTGGCCGAGAATCTGCCGAGCTATCAACTCGAACTGACACCGGAACAGGTGCCGGACATGGGTGACACGCTGGATCGTCTGGCGCTGTTTGGCCTCATCGACACCGAAGACATCGATTCGCTCGAGGCGCTGATTCGCCAGCACAGACGATTCGACTCGATTCCGATCAAGCGCCGCCTGACCGATATCGAAGTCGCAAAATTTGCCGTCGAACGCCCGCGCTTTCCCGGTGTCGACATTCGCGCCCGCCTGACCCGAAACTACCCTTATGGCAAGGCTGTCGCACATGCGCTCGGCTATGTCAGCGGCATCAGCGCGGCTGACTTGCAAAGCATCGATAAAAGCAACTATGCGGGCACCTCGCTGATCGGCAAAATCGCGCTCGAACGTCGCTACGAATCTGAATTACACGGTAAAGTCGGCCATGAAGAAGTCCTGGTCAACGCCCGCGGTCGCGTCATGCGCAGCCTCGGTGCCGAATCGGCGGTACCCGGCAAGGACCTGATCCTGACGCTCGACATCGAAGCGCAACTTGCCGCGCACGAAGCACTCGCCGGCCGTCGGGGCGCCGTCGTGGCCATCGACCCGAAGACCGGGGAAGTGCTCGTTTTTGCCAGCGAGCCATCGTTTGATCCCAATGCGATCAGCGTCGGCATGAGCCGTGCCCAGTACCGCGCGCTGCAGGAAGACCCGGACCTGCCGCTGTTCAACCGCGCTCTGCAAGGCACCTATCCACCGGGCTCTACGATCAAGCCGATCATCGCGCTGGCCGCGCTGCACTACAACGTGGTGGACCCCGAGGAACCTTTATTCTGCGGCGGTTATTACATGCTGCCCGGCAGTACCCACCGCTATCGCGACTGGAAGCGCGGTGGTCATGGCTGGATCGACATGCACGCGGCCATAGAACAATCCTGCGATGTCTACTTTTACCAGGTCGCACACGAACTCGGCATCGACCGCATGGAAATATTCCTGAAACGCTTCGGATTGGGCAACGTCACCGGCATTGACCTGGCGGGCGAGAAGGCCGGACTCGTGCCGGGCCGCGACTGGAAACGACGCAACTTCACCAAGCGGGCCGACCAGGTCTGGTTTCCGGGTGAAACCCTGATTACCGGCATCGGCCAGGGCTACGTGCTGGCCACGCCCCTGCAACTGGCGCATGCCGTAGCGACCATTGCCAACCGCGGTCAGAGCTTCCGCCCGACGCTGCTGCGCGGATTCAGCGATTCGGCGCACGATAACGTCGAATTCACCGAGCCCGTGCCGCTGGACCCGGTCGGCGTCATCGACAACGATCAGTGGGAGCGTATCATCAGCGCGATGAACGCCGTCATGCAGGGCGCACACGGAACGGCGCGGGCTGTGGGAGCAAACGCACCGTTCACGATGGCAGGTAAAAGCGGCACGGCGCAAGTCTTTACCGTCGCGCAGAACCAGGAATACGATACCGAGGAACTCAAGGAACGCATGCGCGATCACGCTTTGTTTGTCGCCTTTGCACCGCTCGAAGACCCGCAGATCGCCGTGGCGGTCATCATCGAGAACGGTGAAAGCGGCAGCGGCAAGGCGGCGCCGATCGCCAGAACCGTCATGGAAAAATACCTGCGAGACCAGTTATGACGACGCTCATTGCCGACCGTCGCAAGCAGCCGCTGGGAGCGATGGCCCTGATGTTGCGCGGCCTGCATCTGGACAGCACATTGTTGACCGGCATCTTCTGCATACTCTCGATCGGTCTCGCAGCGCTCTACAGTGCAGTCGGTCAAGACGCCGGCCTGCTCGCCGGACAGTTGATGAGAATCGGCGCCGCACTCACCGCGATGCTGGTCATGGCCCAGGTCAGCCCCAGCCTGTTGCGGCGCGCCGCACCATGGATCTTCGGCATCGGGTTATTGCTGCTCGCCCTTGTTCTGCTGACCGGCGACGTGGGTAAAGGCGCACAGCGCTGGCTGAATCTCGGTGTTCGCTTTCAGCCATCGGAAATCATGAAGCTCGGCCTGCCCATGATGCTGGCATGGGTGCTGCACGATCGGCCGCTGCCGCCATCGCTCGGCCTGATTGTTATCAGCCTGATCGTCATATTCCTGCCCGTCGGGCTGATTGCAATACAGCCGGATCTGGGCACCGCCATCATGATCGTACTGTCCGGCGCAACCGTGATTTTCCTTGCTGGGATCGGTGCCCGGTACATCCTGGGTGCGATCACAACGGCCCTGATCTCGATGCCGGTACTGTGGTATTTCGTCATGCACGATTACCAGAAGAACCGCGTACTGACACTGCTGAACCCGGACCTCGATCCGCTCGGCGCCGGTTACCACATCATCCAGTCGAAGATCGCCATCGGCTCCGGCGGATTGTTCGGCAAGGGCTGGTTGAACGGCAGCCAGGGACAACTGGAGTTTTTGCCCGAGCGCTCGACCGATTTCATCTTTGCGGTCATCGGCGAGGAATTCGGGCTCATGGGTGCGCTGGTCATCCTGCTGATTTACCTGCTTATCGTCGGCCGCGGATTGTTTATCGCCACGACCGCCCAGGATACTTTCTCGCGCCTGCTCGCCGGCAGCATCAGCCTGACCTTTTTCTTCTATGTATTCGTCAACACGTCGATGGTGACCGGGCTGTTACCGGTGGTCGGCGTACCACTGCCACTGGTCAGCGCCGGAGGAACATCGATGGTGACCCTGCTGGCCGGTTTCGGTATTCTGATGTCCATTCACACGCATCGGAAGCTTCTGGCCAGATGACACGGAATCGTTCGACTCAGCCACGCCATTGCCTGCTTGCCGCCATACTGGTCGCTATCGTCAGCAGCGCCTTGCCTTGCCAGGCAATCGCGCTCGATGCCAGCCGCGACGATGTCAGGGTCTTCATCGATCGGCTGGTGAAAAAACACGGCTTCGACGAAGCCTGGGTCCGGTCCATGCTGGAACAATCCAAAACCCGGCAGAAAATTCTGGATGCAATCAGCAGGCCTGCGGAACGTACCCGTCCGTGGCATGAATACCGCAAGATCTTTATTACGCCGAAAAGAATCGATGCCGGCGCCGCATTCATGACCGAATATGCCGACAAACTGGCGCGTGCCAGTGCCCGGACCGGCGTGCCGGGCGAAATCATCGCTGCCATCATCGGCGTCGAGACCTTCTACGGACGCCGGACCGGTCACTATCGAGTGATCGACGCGCTGGCGACGCTCGGCTTCGATTACCCGCCCCGGGCCAGGTTCTTTCGCGGCCAGCTCGAAGAGCTGTTTATGCTGGCCCGCGAAGAACAATTCGAACTGACCGATCTGCTCGGCTCGTATGCCGGTGCGATGGGCCCGCCCCAGTTCATTCCGAGCAGCTATCGGGCCTATGCCGTTGACGGCGACGGCGACGGGCGTCGCGACCTGCTGGGCAACTGGGATGACATCCTGATGAGTGTCGCCAATTACTTTGTCAAAAACGGCTGGCAGACCGGTGAACCGGTTGCCGTGCGCGGCACATCGGCCAGGAACTTTCCCGTTCCAACCGGCGGGAACCTGCTGCAAACGACCGAAACCGTCGCTTCGCTGGCACGGCGCGGAATCACTTTCGAGACCGACCTGGATCCTGCTGCACCGGCGCAACTGATCAGCCTGGAAGGCGAAACCGAAAGGGAATACTGGGTTGGATTTCACAACTTTTATGTCATTACCCGCTACAATCGAAGCGCGATGTATGCACTGGCCGTATTGCAGCTTTCCGATGCATTGCGGGCCGCATATGCCGCCGATAGCGAGCCCGGCGCCGCGAGCCGGAACGGGCCCTGACACGGATCCGTACACAGACATGACCGATCGAATGAACTGCCAGGCAAGCCTGCCGCCCCGTCACGAGACGGTATGCAGACCCGCCATTGCCCTGCTCGTCGGCGCCTGGTTTGTGCTGGGCGGCTGCCAGAAAGCCGTCAAGTGGGAGCCGGCAGCCAGTCCGCCGCCGCATCGTGCGGCCGTGGATGCAACAAAACGCAGCACCCGCGGCAATCCCCCCTTCTACGATGTGTTCGGCCACCGCTACTACGTTCTGAACACCAGCCGGGGATTCAGGGAGCGCGGCGTCGCCTCCTGGTATGGCAAGAAATTCCACGGCAAACTCACCTCCAGCGGCGACACTTACGATATGCATGCAATGACAGCCGCCCACAAGACGCTGCCTCTGCCAACGAAAGTCCGCGTCCGCAATCTGAAAAACGGGCGTAGCGTCATCGTCACGGTCAATGACCGGGGACCGTTCGTCGATAACCGGATCATCGACCTGTCATACGCCGCAGCCACGCAGCTGGACATGATCAGGGAAGGCACCGCACTGGTTGAAATCGAGGTACTGACGGAAACAGCGCCGCCGGAGGCCAGCAAATCTGCCGGCCCCGACGTTGCGCCAGGCACCCGACCTGCGGCTGAAACGGCTCCGGGCAACCTGTACCTGCAGGTCGGGGCATTCGGCGAACGGGCCAATGCCCAGCAACTGCTCGACCGGCTGCACGGCAGCGGATTTCCCAACGCCGTTATCCGCTCCGATACGACCCGGATACCGTCTCTGTTCCGTGTACGGCTCGGCCCGATCGCCGATGTCGCCGAATACGACGCGCTCGTCGAAAAAATGTCCGCCCTCCAGATTATCGACATGCATCTGGTCAGTGAACCCGGGAATGCCTCGGGTGGTTGATGCCCATTCCGGCTCAACCGTTATATGATTGGCGCGGGTTATTGTTTTAGTCAGAATTTATCAGACAGATTTCCGTCGGGAGTTGAAAATGACTGGACTCCGCAACACGGTGCTTTTTGGCGCCTGCATTTTGTGGTTCGTCGGGCTGGCACAGGCACAGGTTCCGGTACCCTCGTGGCCCCAGATCGGCGCACGCGGTTACATATTGCTCGATTACAACAGCGGTCGCGTCCTCGCCGCCAAGAATGAAAACGACCGCATGGATCCGGCCAGCATCACGAAATTGATGACGGCCTATGTCGTGTTCCGGGCCCTGAAATCGGGTCAGATCTCGCTTGACGATATGGTGATGATCAGCGAAAAAGCCTGGCGTACCGCGGGCTCGCGGATGTTCGTCGAAGTCGGCACACGGGTCAGGGTCGAAGATCTGCTGCAAGGCATGATCGTGGAATCCGGTAACGATGCCAGTGTCGCGCTGGCCGAATATGTCGCCGGCAGTGAAGCCGTATTTGCTCAAATGATGAATCAGTATGCCGCCGAACTCGGCATGCTCAATACCCAATACCGCAATGCAACCGGATTGCCGACCAAAGAACACTATACTTCGGCGGCCGATATCGCCCGCCTTGCGACCGCCCTGATCAGGGAATTCCCCGAATACTACAAATGGTATTCACAGAAAGAATTCACTTACAACAAGATCACGCAAAAGAACCGTAACGCGTTGCTCTGGCGAGATCCGAGCGTGGATGGTATGAAAACCGGCATGACCGACGCTGCCGGTTACTGCCTCGTATCATCGGCGCAACGCGATAAAATGCGCCTGATCAGCGTCGTGCTCGGCACGAAAAGCCCGTCGGCCCGGGCGAAAGACTCACAGGCCCTGCTGAATTACGGCTTCCGTTTCTACGAGACCCGTCTGCTTTACCCGGCCGGCGACCCGGTCACCGAGAAGCGGGTCTGGAAAGGCGCGACCGAGACGGCGGACATCGGACTCCGGCACGATTTGTATGTCACGATTCCGCGAGGCAGCTATGCACAGCTCGAGGCCAAGGTAGACCTGCCCTCACAGCTCATCGCCCCTGTCGACCGTGCCACCCGGCTGGGTATCGTGCAAGTCAACCTCAACAGCGAGACTGTCGCCCAAGCCAACCTGTTCTCGCTGACGACGATCGATGAGGGCACGCTGTGGCAGGTGGCAAAAGATTCGATACTGCTCTGGTTCAAATAGGTGGCAAAACCGCTCGCAGTCGCCAGCCTCGATGGTCAATTCCTGCCGCTGGCCGAAGCGCATATTTCGCCGCTGGACCGCGGCTTTCTCTTCGCTGACGCAGTTTACGAAGTTATACCGGTCCATGGCGGCACGCCGTTGTTACTCGATGCACACGTGGCGCGGCTGGGCCGCAGTCTCGGGGCGATCGATATCGGCAACCCGCTCAATGATGAAGAGTGGCGCAACCTCATCGCTGAACTCATCGAACGCAACGGTGGCGGCACGATGGCGATCTACATACAGGTCAGCCGCGGTGCGGATTCCGGACGGGATCACCGGTATTCCAGCGATCTTTCGCCGACCGTGTTTGCCATGGCTACGGAACACGGAAAAAACGAGTACGCTGCCGGCGTGACAGCAATCACTTTGCCGGATCAGCGCTGGGATCGTTGTGATATCAAATCGACCGCACTCCTGCCCAACATTCTCGCCCGGCAAAAAGCCGCAGAAGCCGGTGCGCTCGATGCGATTTTAGTCGACGACGGGTTCGTGACGGAGGGTGCCGTCAGCTCGGTCATCGTCGTCGAAAACAACACCCTCGTGCGCACGCCGCACGGCACCGAAGTATTACCCGGCACCACGACGGACCAGGTCGTTGCCATTGCCTGCGATGCGGGCTACACATGCCGGGAAGAACGTTTGACCCTCGAACGCCTGCTGGCGGCCAGCGAGATCTGGCTGACCGGAGCGACCAAAGGCATTGCGCCCGTCGTGCGCATTGACGGGCGGCAGATCGGCGACGGCCGGCCGGGCCCGGTCTGGAGCGCCGTGAACGAACTCTACGAGGCCTGGCCGGATGGCTGAAAGGGAAAGCCTGGTCGAATTCCCGTGCCGGTTCCCGATCAAGGTCATGGGCCGCGATCAGTCGGAGTTCGAGGCGCACGTGCTCCAGATCGTCAGTGCGCACGTCGATGACATCACCGCCGGGGATGTCTCGATTCGACCCAGCAAGAAAGGCAAATTCCTGTCCGTCACAGTCACTGTCGACGCCCGCAGCCAGGCACACCTCGACCGCATCTACCGGAGCCTGACGGCCAGCAAAAAGATATTGTACGTGCTGTAACCCCCATGCTCAGGATACGCAAACTCGGTCTCGTGGACTACGAAGCAACGCTTTCATCGATGACCGAATTTACCGATCGCAGATCACCCGATACGCCCGACGAACTCTGGTTCCTCGAACACCCGCCGGTCTTCACGCTCGGACTGGCCGCAGACCGCAGCCATGTACTGGCACCCGGCAAAATTCCCGTCGTGCAGGTCGATCGTGGCGGACAAGTCACCTACCACGGGCCGGGTCAGCTCATTGTGTATGCCCTGATCGATCTCAAACGGGCCGGGCTGTCGATCCGCGACCTCGTTTCGATACTGGAAAATGCCGTCATCAATTCCACTGCCGCCTACGGTATCGACACGCACGGCCGGCGCGACGCCCCTGGCGTTTATGCGGGTGAGGCGAAGCTTGCGAGCATCGGGCTGCGCATCCGTCGTGGTTGCAGTTACCACGGCCTCGCGCTGAATATCGATATGGACCTTTCGCCATTTACAAAAATTAACCCGTGCGGATTTGAGGACCTGCAGATGACGCATCTGGCCTCGCTTGGCGGGCCCCGTGATCTCGACCGCGTAGCCGACGATCTTGGCGGGCAGTTGCGGCAGATGGTTGGGGGGAGATCCGGGGAACGGTCACGCTGAGGCTTTCCCGGGACGGTCTTTTTCGTCCGGCATACCCTTCGGAAACATTCAGCCGTCCCCACGGCGTTTCAGAAGGGTATGCCGGACGAAAAAGACCTTGGGCACGTTGGTGGAACCATGAAGCCAGCCCGGGTACAGGGACCACGGGTGTGTCCCCATTACCCTGACAACAATCGATCCAGCGCCGCCAGCCGCCCCGGCGTCCCCACATCCATCCAGCGACCGTTAAACAATTCGCCGGCCAGGGCCTCTCGCTCGATTGCATCGTCGAACAAGGGCGCAAGCGGAAATTTTCCGCCCACGGCACCGGTAAACAGATCCGGATGCAGCACGGCAATACCAGAATAGGTCAGCGTCCGTCCCGATCGCCGGGTCACTTTTCCGTCTGCCAGCGAAAAATCGCCTGCCGGATGATGTCCGGGGTTTGGCACCAGGATGAGATGACCGAGGGTGCCGTTCGCCAGTTCCCGTACGCCATATTGAAAAGCACAGAAAATATCGCCGTTGACGAGCCAGAATGGCTGGTCGCCGAGCAGGGGCAGGGCCCGAAAAATGCCGCCGCCGGTTTCGAGTGCTTCGGACCCCTCATCGCTATATGTTATTTTAATACCATATCTGACGCCATTACCGATCTGACTGCGAATCTGCTCACCCAGCCACGCAAGATTTATGACGATTTCACCGATGCCTGCGCGTGCGAGCGCCTCGATATGATATTCGATCAGCAGCTTGCCGTTGGCCCGCAGCAGCGGCTTGGGCGTCCGGTCGGTGAGCGGGCGCATTCGTTCGCCACGGCCGGCGGCAAGAATCATGGCTTTCATCCGTCCTAGTGTAAGGAAAATTCTCCCCGGTTGAATCGGCCCCGGGCAAAACTAACCTGAAAATAATGATCATAAAAAATTATTCTGCCGGCATTTTTCCTATAATCACGGCTTCTTGCGCCGTCGCGTATCCGGTAAACCCAGTTGCGAATATTCTTACTGACCCTCTTTGTATGCCTGTCGATTGCATTGGGTACCGTGTCTGCAGAAGCAGGCACGACGCCCGGTAAAACCGATGCGCCCAACTGGGGCAACTGCCGGGTCCCGGCCCCGCCACCGCTCGTATTGCCGGCTGACGACGTCCCGGACAACGAGCTGGCAATTTTCAGCGGCCGCGCCGAAATAGAGCTCAACGGTAACGCCTTCTTCAGCGACAAGATCTCCCTGGTCAGCGGAGACCGGCTGGTGACCGCGCAGGGAGCGACCTACGACAGCAATGCCGGCGTGTTTTCGGTCGAAGGGCAGGTCGAGTTTCGCGATCCACAAACCCGGGTGCGCGAGGATCGCGCTGAATTGACCCGGTCCACGCAGGAGCTGCGCTTCGAAGGCGCGGAATTCGAATTGTGGGCCATTCCGGCACGGGGCAAAAGCAAGCACATAAAAGCCGAAAGAAAGGGCAAGCTGAGCCTGACCAAAGTCAGCTATACATCCTGCCCCGAAGGCAATAATGACTGGATGCTCAAAGCGAGCAAGATTCATATCGATCAGGAACTCGGTGTCGGTACCGCCAAAAACGCACGTATCGAATTCAAGGGCGTACCCTTCCTGTATCTGCCGTATATCTCGTACCCGGTGACGAACGAGCGTAAATCGGGCTGGCTGATCCCGAAAATAGGCTCGAGCCAGCAACGCGGTATTGACCTGGAAATTCCTTATTACTGGAATATTGCGCCGCAGTACGATGCGATGGTCACGCCTCGCTACATGTCAAAACGCGGGGTCCAGCTGAAATCGGAATTCCGCTACCTGACCCGGCACAATAACGGCATCCTGACCGGCGAAATACTGCCCAGGGACAGCGCCGCGGACCGACATCGCGCGCTGGTTGCCCTGCAGCACACGACAAATTTTTCCTCCGACTGGCGGGCACGCATCGACACGGTCCAGGTATCGGACTCGGCATATTTCGAAGACCTGACATCAGGCCTGGCCAACACCAGCCAGACTCACCTGCAACGGCGTGTGGACCTGGAATTTTTCAACAACACGTGGTCGGCCCTGTTGCGATTCGAAGATTATCAGACCATCGATGACACGCTCACCGACGCGGACCTGCCGTATACGACCCTGCCGAAACTGGCCGTACGGGGTTTCACGCCAAATGGATGGCTTGGCCTGCAATACACGCTCGATACGGAAATTGCGTATTTCGACCGGAATGTCGGTGTACTGGGCCTGCGCGAACATATTCAGCCGGAAATCTCGCTGCCCCGGCAATGGCGTCACTCCGTGATCGAACCGGCCGTGGCCTTCGACTATACAGCCTATCAATTAAACGAAAACGCGCCCGGAACTTCCGATTCTCCGAGCCGGGCCGTGCCGATATACAGTCTCGATGCGCACACGATCTTCGAACGCACCACCTCCGGTCGCAACTGGCTGCAAACGCTCGAACCACGGGTGCTGTATACGTATATCCCGTTTGAGGATCAAACCAGCCTGCCGGTTTTCGACACGATAGAACCGGACCTGAATGTCGTCCAGCTGTTCAGAAAAAATCGCTTTGTCGGGCACGATCGTCTCGGCGACACGAACCAGTTGAGCCTGGGCATCACGACACGATTGATCGACGCAAAAGACGGCGAAGAATTCATGAATGCAACGCTCGGCCAGATCGTATATTTCGATACCCTCGACGTTACCCTGCCGGACGGTATGCCGAGCGACAGCAGCACTTCCGATTATCTGCTGGAACTGGGCATGCGGTTTTATAAAAACTGGCGCATGAGGTTCGGTTACCAGTACAACACCGACATAAACAAGTCGAAAAAGACGGAATTCCGGCTGAACTATCGGGCCAGCGATTTCAAACTGGCCAATGTTTCCTATCGTTTTCGTGACGATTCGCTCGAGGAGGTCGACGTCTCCGGCGCCTGGCCCGTAACCGAGCACTGGCATTTCGTCGGGCGCTATGATTATTCGCTCCTCGATAACAAGGTCCTGGAGCGATTTGCAGGTGTCGAGTACGACACCTGCTGCTGGTCGATTCGGGGCATCTGGCGTCGCAATTTGACGAACCGGACCGGCGAATCCGACACATCCGTGTCCATTCAACTGCAACTCAAGGGCCTGGGCAACAATACGAGCGCTGCCGACCGCTGGCTCGACCGTGGTATTCTCGATTATTATTGACAGGGAGTTAGATAGATTTTCGATGTCTGGTTTACGTTATTTTCTGCTGGTCGCCTGCCTGGTGCAGGCGGCGTCTGCCACTGCCCAGACCCTGGATCTGAGCAGCACCGGCGATTTTCTCGATGGCATTGCAGCAATCGTCAACGACGGCATCGTTCTGAAAAGCGAGGTCGACCAGGAAGTGGCGCAAATTACCGAGCGCCTGACCGCGCAGGGCACGCGCGTTCCACCGGCCGGCAAACTCATTCCGAAGGTGCTAGAAAGGCTGATCATCAAGCGTATCCAGCTGCAAAAGGCCGAGCGTCTCGGTATCCAGATCTCCGATGAAGCCCTGAACCTCGCACTGACCAATCTGGCCAAGCGTAACGGTACGACATTATCGGAGCTGCCGGCAAAGCTTGCTGCCCAGGGCATCGAATACTCGAGTTTTCGCAATGAGATGCGCGAGCAGCTGGCGATCGATCAACTGCGCCAGCGTGACGTTATCGCAAGGATTAACGTCACGCCGCGCGAACTCGAGGAATACCTGGCCCGACAGTCCGATCACGCCGCGCAGAACGAGGAATTCAAGGTGTCGCACATCCTCGTTTCGATTTCCGGCGACGCTTCGGCGGAAGACATTGCGGCTGCAAAATCCAAAATATTGTTGATCCTCAAGCGTGCACGAAACGGAGAATCGTTTCACGATCTTGCGATCGAAACTTCCGACGCACAGGATGCCCTGAAAGGCGGAGATCTGGGCTGGCGACGCGGCAACGAACTGCCGACATTATTCGCAGATATCGTACCGGGGCTCACGCCCGGGCAAATCAGCGAACCGCTGCGCAGCGCCAGCGGCTTCCACCTGGTGCGACTCGACGATGCGCGCGGCACGGAGCCGGTCATGGAGCACCAGATACATGTTCGTCACATCCTGATTACCACCAACGAAGTCCTCGATGACGGCGCCGCAAAGCAGAAGCTGCTGGAAATCCGCCAGCAGATCATCGATGGCGATGATTTCGGTGCCGTCGCAACCGTCATGTCGGAAGATCCGGGCTCGGCCGTGAAGGGCGGAGATCTGGGCTGGAACGGGCCAGGCACCTTCGTGCCGGAATTTCAGGCCGTGTGCGATGCGCTCGACATCGGCGAGATCAGCGAGCCGTTCAAGACACCGTTCGGCTGGCATATCGTCCAGTTACTCGACCGCCGTGTACAGGACATGACCGAAGAAGTCGAGCGACGCGAAGCCATCATGGCCATTCGCAACAGTAAGCTCGAAGAAGAAACAGAATTATGGGCGAGGCGTCTGCGTGACCAGGCGTACGTCGAATACAAGCTCTAATCCGCATGCCCTACCGGGCAGAGTCCTGATCTGCCGTGCAGTCAACCGTTCAATCTCCCGTGCCGCGTGTGGCCATCACAGCCGGCGAACCGGCCGGCATCGGACCGGATGTCGTCATTGCGCTCGCCGAACGAATATGGCCGGTCGAGCCCGTTATTATCGCCGATCCCGACCTGATCGCCGATCGTGCCGTGAAGCTCGGCAAACGAATGGAAATTCTTCCTTACGATGCGCAGGCGCCCGCAGTTCCGAGCCGTCCCGGTCAGCTGATCGTCGCCGAAGAACCGCTGCGCGTGCCGTGCAAAATGTCGCAGCCCGATCCGGCCAACGCCGAATATGTCATGGCAACCCTGGTTCGCGCCTGCGACGGATGTCGACGGGGTGAATTTGCGGCCATGGTCACGGCGCCGGTACACAAAGGGGTGATCAATGAGGCGGGTATTGCGTTCACGGGACATACCGAGTTTCTCGCCGAACGATGCCAGGCGGTACAGCCGGTCATGCTGCTGGTGGCCGATACGCTGCGCGTTGCACTGGTCACGACACATCTTGCCCTGCGGGAAGTGCCGGCAGCGATTACGGGCGAGCGCATCCAGCGCATCTTCAGGTTATTGCATGACAGCCTCTCAACCGCATTTGCCATCGCTGCGCCGCGCATCATCGTACTCGGCCTGAACCCGCATGCCGGCGAATCGGGACACCTGGGTACCGAAGAAATCGAGGTGATCGAACCGGCGCTGGACGAATTGACTGCGGCCGGCTACCGGCCCATCGGCCCGTTACCGGCCGACACGGCCTTTACCCCCTTCCATCTGTCGCGGGCCGACGCCATTCTCGCGATGTATCACGATCAGGGACTGCCGGTTCTGAAAAACCGGGGATTCGGACAGGCCGTCAATGTAACGCTCGGGCTGCCGATCATTCGCACCTCGGTTGACCACGGTACGGCCCTTGACCTGGCCGGCAGCGGTCGCGCCGACCCCGGCAGCCTGTATGGCGCACTTGCGCTCGCCATCGATATGTCAGGCGAACACCCGGCATGAACCGGAATCCTCCGCGCAAGCGGTTCGGCCAGCATTTTTTGCATGACCGAAACATTCTCGACAAAATCATCGCAGCGATACGCCCGGAATCCGGCCAGCACTTCGTCGAAATCGGTCCCGGTCACGGCGCAATGACGCAATTGCTGATCAAATCCGTCGATGCGCTGGATGCCATCGAGATCGACCGCGATCTGGCCGCTGCACTCCCGGCCCTGATCGCGTCCCCGAGGCTGACGGTCTACGAAACCGATGCGCTGAGCTTCGACTTTCGCCGGCTGCAGACAAACGATGAACCGCTCAGGCTGGCCGGTAACCTGCCCTACAATATTTCGACCCCGCTGCTGTTCCATATACTCGGCTACAATGAGCTGTTCACGGATATCCACATCATGCTGCAGACAGAAGTGGCGCAGCGGATCGCGTCCGGGCCCGGCAACCGGACCTACGGCCGCCTGAGCGTTGCGATAGCCGCCCGCTGCGATATCGAAATGCTGTTTCATATCAGGCCCGGCTCATTCACGCCACCGCCGCGGGTCGACTCATCGTTTATCTGCCTGCGACCCAACGCAGCAAAACGAACCCGGATCGCCCGTCCCGACACCTTCGACCGTGTCGTCAAACAGGCCTTTGGCCAGCGGCGCAAACGCCTGAGTAATGCCCTGGGCGGCCTGCTGACCGCAGCGCAAATCGAGTCTGCCGGCGTCGATCCGGGAGCCCGTGCAGAACAATTGACGGTCGAGGCATTCATAGCGCTGGGCAATCTGGAGGCCGTTTCGCGGTAGAATCCTTTACACAGGTTAAGATTCAGGCATGAGCACGCAATCCATCCAGATCGGTGTCGAGACCAATTATCTTCCCGATCAATCTGATGCCGAGGATCATCGCTACGTTTTTGCCTACACGATCACGATTCGCAATACCGGCAAACTACCGGTGCAATTGCTGACGCGGCGTTGGCTGATCACCGATGCCGTAGGTAAAATCCGGGAAGTCCGAGGCGACGGTGTCGTCGGCGAACAACCCCGGATCAGACCCGGCGCATTCCATCGTTATTCGAGCCTGTCCATCATCGAAACACCGGTCGGTACGATGGAAGGCAGTTACGGCATGATCGACGACGACGGGGAGACTTTCTCGGCAATGATTCCCGTCTTCAGGCTCGCTGTACCCGGCATTCTGAATTAATGGCCATATTCGCAATCGGCGACATACAGGGCTGTTACGAAGAGCTCGCCCGTCTCGTCGACAAACTCAGATTCGACCCGGCCCGTGACGAACTGTGGTTTGTCGGCGACCTGGTCAACCGGGGACCCCGCTCACTCGACGTGCTGCGCTTTGTGCGAGGCCTGGAAGAGGTATCGACGGTCATACTGGGCAACCACGACCTGCACCTGCTCGCGGCACGCGAGTATCCCGACCGGGTCGATGACCTGCTCCGCCCGGTTCTCGCCGCCGACGACGCCGACGAACTGCTCGACTGGCTGCGTCTGCGACCGCTCGTACACTACCGCCCCGACCTGAACACGCTGATGGTCCATGCCGGAATCGCACCGGCCTGGGATCCGCTGACGACGGTCAAACTGGCCCACGAAGTCGAACGCAAGCTGCGCGATACTTCCTATACCGAACTCCTGGGCGCGATGTACAGTGACGAACCTGCCCGCTGGTCGGCCGATCTGGCCGGCATCGAACGACTGCGATTCATCATCAACTGCCTGACACGGATACGCTATTGCTACCCGGACGGCACACTGGATTTCATGCAGAAAGGCCCGCCCGGCGAGGCCACGGCGCCGCTGTTGCCCTGGTTCGACATGCCCGGCCGGGCCAGCCAATCCGTACGGGTTCTCTGCGGCCACTGGTCGGCGCTCGGACTGTTACAGAGATCCAACCTGCTGATGATCGACACGGGCTGTGTCTGGGGGCGTGAATTGACGGCCGTACGGGTTGATGGGCCGGTCAAGGTCGTTAGTGTGGCGGCGGATTAAACCGCGACTTCAGCCTTGATATGCGGATGCGACTGATACCCGACGATCTCGAAGTCATCAAAGGCGTAGCTGAATAAATCCGCCGGCCGGCGCTGGAGCGCAAGACGTGGCAACGGCAACGGGCTACGTTCGAGTTGCCGGCGGGCCTGCTCCAGGTGATTCAGATACAAATGACAATCACCGCCCGTCCAGATGAAATCACCGACTTTCAGATCGGTCTGCTGGGCGACCATGTGCGTCAGCAGTGCGTAAGAGGCGATATTGAACGGCACGCCGAGAAAAATATCTGCGCTGCGCTGATAAAGCTGGCACGACAGGCGGCCGTCAGCCACATGGAACTGAAACAGGCAATGACACGGCGCCAATGCCATCTTGTCGAGTTCGGCGACATTCCAGGCGCTGACGATGATCCGGCGCGAATCGGGATCGCGCCGCAGGGTATCGATCACCCGGCCGATCTGATCGACCGTTTCTCCCGTCGGCGTGGGCCACGACCGCCACTGTGCGCCATAGACCGGACCCAGATCGCCATCGGGCCCGGCCCATTCATCCCAGATCGTCACGTTATTGGCATTCAGATAGGCGATATTCGTGTCGCCGGTCAAAAACCACAGCAATTCATGAATGATCGAGCGGGTATGAATTTTCTTCGTCGTCACCAGCGGAAATCCGCTGCGCAGATCGAAACGCATCTGATGGCCGAACACGCTCAGGGTGCCGGTTCCGGTCCGGTCATCCCTGGACGTGCCTTCGTCCAGTACACGTTGCATCAGATCAAGATATTGCCGCACGATCCCGCTCTCCCGCCCATTCGATATGTTGTCACCCGGTCAGTCCCCGGTGCGGCGACGATACGCCAGCCACAATAATAGTACGCCACCGACAATCATCGGAAGGGTCAATACCTGGCCCATCGTCACCCACCCGAATGCGAGATAATCGATTTGGGAGTCGGGCATTCGCACCATCTCAACGGCAGATCGTGACAACCCGTAACCGAGCAGGAACACGCCGGTCACCGATCCGGCCGGGCGAGGGCGCGCCGAGAAGACCCACAGGATTGCAAATAGCGCAAATCCCTCCAGTGCGGCCTCGTACAACGGCGAGGGATGCAGCGGTGGTGTCATCAGGGTACCGGGAGGTAATTTCAGTTGCCCGAAGCACAAGTCGTAAAAGCGCGGGTTCGTACAATCGACCTGCATCGCCCACGGCACATTGCCGGGTCGGCCCCACAACTCGCCATTGATAAAATTTCCGATACGCCCGGCAGCCAGCCCGATACACACCACCGGCGCGACAAAATCATTAAGTTGCCACCACGTACAACCGAGCTTGCGGGAGAACAGCCAGGTTGCGACCGCCACGCCGAGGAAGCCGCCATGGAAAGACATGCCGCCCTGCCAGATCCTGAGCAGGCTCATCGGGTCGTCGAGTACCTGGCCGAAGTCATAGAACAGCATATAACCGAGCCGACCGCCGACAATGACGCCGACGGCAGCGTAAAACAGCAGATCATCGACCTTGTCGACCGGCACGACTGCACCGGGCTGGCTGGCGCGCCTGTGCAGCAGAAACCAGGCTGCCCCGAATCCAACCAGGTACATCAGGCCGTACCAGTGAACCGCAATGGGGCCCAGCTGCACGGCAATCGGATTAAAACCGGGATAATGCAAAATATTTCTTCTCTTAAAGATGATAAAAGTCGGGCAAGCGAACGCGGTAAAGAATATCCTGTCTGACCCGATTCTGGAAAGAGCATATTCCGAGCGAGCCTGCGCACCGATGAACGCACTGAAAAACGAAACGAGCCCGTACCTCCTCCAGCACGCAAACAACCCGGTGGACTGGCATCCGTGGGGCGAAGAGGCGCTGGAACTCGCGCGCCGCCAGGACCGGCCGATACTGCTGTCGATTGGCTACTCGGCCTGCCACTGGTTCCATGTCATGGCACACGAGTCATTCGAGGATCAAACCACCGCAGACCTGATGAACCGGCTGTTTGTCAATATCAAGGTCGACCGCGAAGAACGTCCGGATATCGACAAAATCTACCAGTCCGCACACCAGCTGATGCAGCGCCGACCCGGTGGCTGGCCGCTGACGGTCTTGCTGGACCCGAAAAATCAGCGCCCGTTTTTTGCCGGCACGTATTTCCCGAAAGAGGCCCGGTACGGCATGCCGGCCTTCACCGATCTGCTGACCAGGGCCATTGACCACTTTAACGCCAATCGGGAAGCTGTCCGCGAATACGGGCAGGCCATCGTCGAGGCGCTCGCACATGTCGATACGCCCCAGCCGGCCGGCGAAGATCCATTGTCCGGCCATGCACTGACAGCGGTGCGTGAAGCGCTCGGCCGGTCTTTCGACAGTGAAAACGGCGGTTTCGGCCCGGCACCGAAATTTCCCCAACCGACATCCATCGACCGGCTGATGCGACACTGGCGCAATTCGGCCCATGGCGGCAAACCGGACAAACAGGCCCTGTTTATCTGTGCCCTGTCGCTGTCACACATGGCCGAAGGCGGCTTCTTCGACCAGGTCGGTGGCGGCTTTTACCGCTACTCGGTCGATGCACAATGGACGATCCCGCATTTCGAGAAAATGCTGTATGACAACGGCGAACTGCTGGCGCTTTATGCCCGCTTCTGGCAAATCAGCGGGGATGATGCCTATCGGCGTGTCGCACTCGAAACGGCCGAATGGGCTCTGCGCGAGATGTGCGCGCCGGCCGGCGGTTTCCATGCCGCCCTCGACGCCGACTCGGATGGTGTCGAGGGCCGGTTCTATGTCTGGAACCCGGACGAAGTCCGGGCAATCCTGACGGAAGAAGAATATGCGGCCTTTGTGCCCCGCTTCGGCCTGGATAAACCGGCCAATTTTGAAAGCGGCTGGCACCTGCGCGTCAGCGAGACCATTGCGGCAATCGCAGCGAGTACCGGGAAAAACCCGTCGACCGTGCAGCGGCTTATCGACGAATCGCGCTTCAAACTGCTCGCAGCTCGCGAAACCCGCACGCGGCCCGGCCTCGACGACAAAATCCTGACCGGCTGGAATGCGCTGATGATTCGCGGGCTGGCCATCGCCGCGCGCGCCTTGCAGGACGACAAGCTCCATGTCGCGGCGACTCGGGCGCTCGACTATATTCGTCACAACATGATTGTCGACGGTCGCCTGCGGGCAACCTGTAAAAACGGTCCCGCCAGATTTCATGCCTGCCTGGATGATTATGCCTTCCTGCTCGATGCGACGATCGAACTGTTACAGGCTCACTGGGACAGCGACCACCTGGACTTTGCGGTCTGGCTGGCCGATCAGCTGCTCACAGACTTCACGGATCGCGAACATGGCGGATTCTTTTTCACGGCCAACGATCACGAACAGCTGATCCATCGCAGCAAATCCATGGCAGACGAGGCCGTACCTTCGGGAAATGGAATTGCCGCACTTGCACTCAATCGGCTCGGACACCTGCTCGGCGAAACAAGGTATATCGATGCTGCGATCGCCACGATCCGGGCAACCGGCAAGGCCATCGAAGAATTCCCGCAGGCGCATGCTTCACTGCTCACGGCGCTCGATGAAATCATCGACCCCGGAGAAATCGTTATCCTGCGCGGTGAAGCAGAAGAAATCTCCCGATGGAGCCTGGCCATCGGGGCTATCTATACACCAAAACGGCTCGTGTTCGCGATCCCCGACACTGCCACTAACCTGCCCGCCGCCCTGTCCGGGCGTAAACCGGCCGGACAGCCCGTTGCATACATCTGTCGCGGCACGACTTGCGGCGGGCCCCTGCAGTCACTCGAAGCGATCGCGGCCGAATTGAGCGCCTGATGCGCCGAAAAAGATGAAGCGGGCAATCCGGGTTCCGTCAACATCGGTCGTGGGAGCGACTGCAACCGCGATCCCCGACCCAATTTACTCCGCCACCGCCTTCAGCGCCGGATTCACCTCGCCGAGCGCTGCACGGAGACGCTCGATGTAATCGGCCGGAAAGGTCCAGGCTGCCGATTCATCGGCCTGTACCAGGCCACGCTCGGCAGGCCCCAGCCCGTACATCAGCGTCATCAGGATATCGCTGCTGACCCATGGGCTGCTACGGAAATATCCGTGTCCATGATTCTCGGTACTACCCTGAACGCCCGTTACATCGATCACAGAAATTCCGGCCTCTCGCTCGTGCAAGTATCGGCTGATTCGTTCGACTGAACCCGACCACATCTGCCCCAGGCGCTCCCGCCGGGTCAGCCATTGTGACATGCCGAGCGCCTTATCCGTGCGGGACGTGTAGATGGTCAGGTGCCCGGGCACTTTGAGCAGTCCGTCGGCAAGGTATGCGCCGAATACCCCGCGGTCTATGTCGCTGCTGACGAGTATCAGGTTGCCGATGTGCTGCCTGGCGCGAATCTCATCCGGAGTGTCATCGTGATACATCAATGCCAATTGTTCAAAGGCCCGTGCCACGAGTCGCGTACCGGCGCTGTATCCAATGACATCGATCTGTTCCGCATCGGTTTCTTCCGCCAGGTAATCAAGAAAAATCCGTAGATTACGAGCGTAACCGGCAGCCGTCTCGGTGTCTTTCAGATAAGCCCATTTGCTCGGTGTCGACGGCCACGCATAGGCGATAAATACACCGTCATATCCCAGGTAATGCCAAAGCTCCGTTGCAACGAGCACCGGGTTTTCGAATGTGACTCTGTAGCCGTGCACATAAATGAATATATGTTTCCGTTTTGACCTGGCGAGCTGTGCATTGATGTTATCGGCAAATTGTACGGCGGGCAGATGCGGATTCTCTCCCATTGCACCGGGCTCGATAAACGGTGTTGCAGTGCGATCCAGCCCCCCGTATTCGACTATGTTCTCAACCCTGACCGGATATTTATCGGTACGATTTTTCAACAATGAAATGCGACGCGCTTCCTGCCAGGTCATGCCCTCCTGGCCCAGATCGATCATGGCGACGCCGAGGCGCAGATAGGGGCCCCGCTGGTTCTTGTAGAATCGCTCCTTGTCACCTTCTCCGGCCGGCTGCCTGTCGGTTGCATATAAGATACCTTTATATGGCAACGCCTCGATGGGATCGGAGTCACTCAATGGATTGAATCCGTCCGCGTCATAAACCTCGGGGGCCGGCATCATGTCGATCTCGAACGGCCTGGAACTGCTGCAGGCGACCGGCAGAGCCACAATCAGCAGCGATAACAGCTTTATAATAGGATGTTTCAACTAAACGCCTGTCATACAGGTTCCGGGCACACGGGTCATTTTCACCTTCGCCTGCTCGATATTGCAGGCAGAAAGTTTACCAAAGCGGGAAATATCCCGCTCGGGCAAACCTCCTGTGAACGGGTATCCGGAGAACCCTGCAAGCCATCCGGGTAACTGGCGTACACTTTCAAATAATAAAATTTTTTGTTAAAAAAAACAGATTAGAATCAGAAGATCTGTGCTGTTGAATACGAGCACGGGAGCCGATTGGGATGAAATCTATAAAATATCTGTGCATTGCCGCCCTGATTTGCAGCGGCGGTCTGTCGGCACATGCAGCGGACAGATCGGCATTCGATACCAATCACTGCACCCCGACCGGGAATCTGCGCGGCAACGCGCAGAGCGGGAAAAACATCCATATCGAAAAATGTGCCGAATGCCACGGCTACGACGGCAAGGCCGAGGGCATCCCCCTGCATATGGATAAACCGCCTCATGACCAGACCGATGCCGACTATATGGGAAAACTGGATGATCAGCTGCTGTACCTGGCAATCTGCAGCGGCGGCGAGGCAATCGGCAAATCCCTCGTCATGCCAGGCTGGGGCGACATGTTGTCGGATCAGGATATTCGCGACCTCATCGCATGGATCAGAACCTTTTCCGGGACTTGAATCGAAGAAAATGAATCGATAAAACCGGAGCCAATACAAACTCTGACCATACAGTGATCGCATGGATACCCGAAAACTTGAAAAATACTGCGGGCTTGCCGTTATTATAGAGCCTCGAAAGGCGTGGAGTTGTCCGACGCGGCAATATCGGGCGATGAAACAAAGTAACTGCGGATTCTTTCTAATTAATATTTCTGCAGCTGATAAGAATTGTTCCATTCATAACTTGTGTCCCCGGGAGTCCAGTTGATATGAAGAAAATATTTAACCTGCTGATTTTTGCAATTGCCCTGACAAGTTCGGGCATGGCCGTGGCCGATGATGCCAGCGGCCATTGTAACTACATGCATGACAGTGTGTATGCCGATGAGCCGTTCAAGATCTGCGCGATGCCGACAGATCCTGCAGATTGCGAAGAAATTGGCAACGGTGACAACAATTCCGATGCCGTCTACAGTGACGGGGCATGCCCCTCCGAAGGCGTTGTCGGCACATGCGATACAGGTGACTCAAAGCTTGTTTATTATAATGGTGACAGCGAAGGTCTCGAGATCGGATGCGGTTTTCAGAACGGCGAGTGGGAGAAGGCCGAATAAGTACCGGCGTGAAGCCATACGACGGAAAAAGGCCGGTGCGAGCCGGCCTTTTTTTATCCGGGTCAAAAACCACGGCCTTTTCACCGGCTGCCTGCCGGGAAAATCGCGGCAGAAAGCGTTCCCGCGGATCGACCGCCCCGATCAGGTAAAAATATAGCGCAGCACAAAAAAGAACAGAATCGACAGAATCGCACCGGCAGGTAAGTGATTTTATTGCCGACCGTGGCGATTACATGGCGGCCGAATGTCGCCAGGCCAATGACGATTCCCATGCCGCCGAGCAATAGAATCCAGATCGAAACCGGCGCTTCCTGCGTCACCATGCGTTCCTGCGCGATGCTGATGACGGCAGCCACCGGCCCGATCGCATTGGCGACATCGTTCGAACCATGGGCAAACGCCATCGCACAGGCCGTCACAACCATCAGCACCGAGAACACGCGTTCGACGGTAAAGTAATGAAATTTTTTCTCGGCCTTGCGGTTGGGCTGAATGCGCTGAATAAACAACTTGCCGATCACTGGAATGACAAGGCCAAAACCCACCGCAACCAGGTATGCCTCGAGCGTCGAAATGTGTAAACCGATATACTTTAATCCCTTGAACATGGTTATCAGGGCAATCATGAAGGCGGCAAGAAAAATATAAAACGGTACAAATCGTTTTGCCCTGACGAGCGGATCGGGGCGTGACAGGATCAGCCATTGAACCGAATTGAACAACAGAAAAGACAGGATGCCGGAGATCAGCGGCGAAGCCACCCAGCTGGCAACGATACTCACGACCTTCCCCCACTGCACCGAATCCATGCTGATTCCAACGACGGCAAAGCCGATAATCGCACCGACGATCGAATGAGTCGTTGAAACAGGCCACCCGCGTCGGGAGGCAATCAGCAACCAGATCCCGGCGGCCAGCAGGGCGGCCAGCATGCCGAAAATGAGAATCTCCGGCTGGTCGGCCAGCGATGAAGCATCGATGATGCCTTTGCGGATTGTTTTCGTCACCTCGCCGCCGGCCAGTACCGCACCGGCAAACTCGAATATGGCCGCGATAATCACCGCCTGCCTGACCGTGATCGCCCGGGAACCGACCGAAGTCGCCATGGCATTCGCAACATCATTGGCGCCGATGCCCCAGGCCATAAACAGGCCAAAGAACGCGGCCAGCGCGATATAAATCGGCGCATATTCCATTAACTAAACCTCAGTGAGAAAGCAGCAGCTCGAGCCGGCGACCGATGCGCTCGGCCATGTCGCCGATTTCCCCGATCAGTTCGATCACCCGATACAGAAAAATCACATCGACCGGCGGGAGGTTTTTTTCAATGTCGAAAAGATCTGCACGCACCTGCGCCTGCATGGCGTCCGTTTCATTCTCGATCTGATCGAGTTCACCGACGAGTTTTTCCACAAATTCCGCTTCTGCACCGCGAAACCCGGTCGTATACAACTCGTCCAGCTCACGAACGCTTTTACGCGCCTGCTTGGCAGCATCGCAATTGCGCTGCACATATTCGAGAAAACTGTCGCGGATTGGTTCCGGGATGGCCATTTTTCGACCTAAAACCAGCCCTGATATATCCCGGGCCGTATTGGCGATCTGGTCCTGTGCCCACAGGAGATTGAGCAGATCCTCCCGGGGAACTGGCATGAACATGCTTTTCGGCAGATGCCCGCGGATCTGCTTTTTCAGTTCATCGGCTTCCTGTTCGAGCTCGACAATCCGGTCACGCCACTCACTGACCCCTCCCCATTCGTGCTCGACGACCTTCTCGAAGAACGGCAGGAGCGCCCGGGCGGCCTTGAAACAAACCTCCATATGTTCCTGCATCGGTGCTACCGGAGACTCGCCAAAAATTTTCGTGATGTAGTTCGCCAATGATCCGCCCCCATGATGACGCGCCAAACCGGGATAATTGCAGGTCGAATTCTCCTGATGTTACAGGTTTGTTACGCTCCACCGGTGACTGATTCCGGCGGTTTTTGATGCGCTGGCGCACCGCACGGGCACCGGCATGAGCGATCCCCGTTTCGACCGCTTTATGGCCCGGCGCCGGCGGCAGGTGCAGTAACGGCAGAAACCCCCGTCCTGTCAATCGTCCGGCAGGGGATGGCGATACAAAGTACCATTAGTGGTTAACGTTTAACCGGCCCGGACAGAAAAAAGGCGACCGTTACCGGCGGCCTTCTCTCCTCTCTTTTTAATCGAGCATTCCGTGCTATGCGGCCTGCTCGATCTTCTTGCGCTCGGCACGATTCTTGATTCGCGGAATCTCCTCGAGCACCCAGTTACCGGAAGTCCGTCGGGCCGGGCACGGAATGGCGAAGGCCATATCCCTGCCATGACGCCGATTGAACTCGTCGATGTCGATTCGCCAGCCCATGTCGTCGAACTTCTCGAGCCAGTCGCGGTAGGCAACGATCGCCTTGTCGGCCGGCATCAGCACTTCTTTCGTCGAACTCAACGGGGTCCGTCGCGGTGTGACAACATCCAGAATCTGGATATCCTGCCCCGCAATGACCTTGTTACGGGCATGGATCGGGCCATTATTCCGCGGATCGAGCAGGAAGTTGCGCATGTTCAGGAAGAAGATCTTCGTCCGGTTATCATCGACCGGTTGTTCGAAGAAATACTGGCGGAACATCTTGCCCTCGGTAATATTGATATACGTCGGCATGATATTCGGACCGTAGGTACCGCCGCCGGCATAAACCTGGCTGCCCTCGGTCTTCGTGTCACCCCACGGCGTGTCCGCATCCGGCGATGTCACATGACCTTTCTGCGGCAGCGCCGGTGCATCGAACTTGTGCCAGAACCAGAAGCCCCAACCCTGCCGGTGATCCTCGGTCTCGTAATCGCGGACCTTGTAGGTTTCGCGATTGATCGCATTGTGGCCGTGTGTCGGGTGGACAAACTCGTTATGCGCCGGATCCAGTCCGTTCTCGATCGAACGCTCGTAATAATACGGCACATCCAGCACGAGCACTTCATTGGCGGCCCAGCCTTCCTGGCCATACTCTTCGATCTCGAGCAACGGCGGGCGCGTCTCTTCGGGTTCATCACCGAGGAAAGCAAAGATGATGCCGTATTTCTCCTGGACCGGGTACGAATCGACCTTCGCACGCGGCGGTGTCTTCGTGCCATAACCGATTGACGGGATGTTCTTGCACTGTCCGTCACCGCCAAACTCCCAGCCGTGATACGGACACACGATGCAGCCGTCGACAATGCGCGGTGCGTTGGCACCGGACCACGGGCCACCGAGCGATGCGCCACGGTGCGTACACGTATCGCTCAGAACATGCGCATCGCCATTCTGATCGCGAAATGCCACCAGATCGACTCCGAGCACCCTGGCCTTTTCAGGCGTGTCGTAGCTCAGGTCTTCACTGAGCATAATCGGATACCAGAAATTGATATACATAATTTTTCTCCCTTGCCTTCAGGGTTAAAGCGAGAGGGAAAACCGGCCTGCTCGCTTGACAATGGTGCAACCAACCCCAACAGATTGATTACATTACTAATCCTCATACCGGGTTAGATAAGATACTAGCTACGGCCCCACACCCCCCCAATTCGTACTTCTACCTATCGCACGGGTGAAGACCGAATTCACCTCCTGCGCCCGGCGCCCTTCACACAGAAGAATCGACGACCCGATCGAGAGCGGATCAACCCGGCATCTGCAACAGGGATACGCGGTCTGGCGCCGGCCGGACCCTCCGTCGATTCGCTGCAAGGTGGCGCAGACCGGTCCGCAAAGCACATCGGCCTGGCGACCAGGCTGCGGACAACCATCAGACGTTGCAAGGCAAACTTTGGCCGGCACGCCCCGGCGAGAAAGAAACATGGATTCTGTGCGGATGGCCTGGTTTTCCGGGCGCGGTATTGTGGGCTCTCTCCCGGGGTTTCCCGGAACCATGGCCATGCCCCGGTTTTTTCCGCCGTAAAAGGTACCTGCAACAACCCGCCCCGGGCCGATTTCTTGCCGCTTTCAGCTCAATTCCCTTACACTGCTGGCCTGTCCGGCTTTCGGTATCCCCTGAGTGGCCATCAACCCCGAACACAAACCAGCCCCGAAATCCGACCTCGCCGCCCAGGCAGCGGTCATGGATGCCTTGATCGAGGCCATCGTCATCACGAATGACCGGGGCATCATCAAGCGCTGCAACAAGGCGGTGATCGACATGTTCGGCTATTCGCAGGACGAGATTATCGGCAAGGATATTTCGACCCTGATGACGGGCGAGGACCGCGCCAATCACGCGGCATACATCGACCGTTACCTCAACACGCACGAGGCACGAATTATCGGCATCGGCCGCGAAGTCAATGCTCGACGCAAGGATGGCACCGTGTTCCCCATCCACCTGGCGATCGGTGAAGTCGGCTTCCGCGGCACGGTGCGTTTCATCGGCATGATCCGCGATCTGACGGATGAGAAAAAGGCGGAGGAACGCAAGCTGCGCCTGCACACCGACATGATTACCGCGAGCCGCCTGACGACGATGGGTGAGATGGCAGCGGCAATGGCGCATGAAATCAACCAGCCGCTTGCCGCGATCGCAAACTACGCTTCGGCGAGCGAACGATTACTGGCGCGGGAATCGAACAATATAGAGGATATCAAGACCGCGCTCGATCAGATTAAATCGCAGGCACACCGGGCCGGTGAAATCATCCGCAGATTGCGCAACTTTGTTAAACCCGAAAGTGTCGACCTCGTACCGACGGATATGGGAGTCATCATCGATGAGATCAGGCCACTGGCGGAAGTCGATGCACATGCCAACAACATCGCAATTTCCTTGATGTCTCGAGCAACCTTCCCGAAATAGTCGCCGACCAGCTGCAGATCCAGCAGGTCATCCTGAACCTGCTGCGTAACGGGATCGATGCGATGCGCGACAACAATCCCGAGGACCGGCATCTGGAGCTCCATTGTTATATTTCGACGCCGGACACAGTTTGCATTGATGTCATCGATCACGGACACGGCATCACCGAGGAAGCCGGCAAGAAGCTGTTTCATCCGTTTTTTACCACCAAGACCAGCGGCATGGGCATGGGCCTCGCGATCAGCCATACTATTGTAAAATCTCACAGCGGTGAGCTGAGTTTCTCCAACAACCTGGGCGGCGGAGCGACATTCTCCGTCACGCTACCCACCAAGATGGCCGACAAATGACAGCACAACACGAAACGGTATTTATTGTCGATGATGATGCAGCGGTCAGGGATTCTCTGAGTTTCCTGCTCAAGAGCGTCGATATCGAGTCGCGTATCTTCACCTCCGGCGACGAGTTCCTCGATACCTATAAACCGGACTGGCAAGGCTGCATACTGCTGGACATCCGGATGCCGGGCATCAGCGGCATGGAAGTGCAACGGCGCCTCGCCGAGGAAGGCTGCAGCCTGCCGATCATCTTTATCACCGGACACGGCGATATCCCGATGGCCGTCGAAGCCATGCACCTGGGTGCACACGATTTCGTCCAGAAACCGTTTCACGACCAGGAACTGCTGGACCGCATTCAGTCGGCACTGAGCACACGACGGGAAATGCAGGATGAAATCGAATTGAAGCGCGTCATCCAGGAACGATATGCCACGCTGACGCCTCGCGAAACCGAAGTCATGACTGCCGTGGCCAAAGGCCATGCAAACAAGGTTATTGCCATGGACCTGGAGCTGAGCCAGCGCACCGTTGAAATACATCGGGCACGAGTCATGGAAAAGATGCAGGTCCGTTCGCTGGCGGAACTCGTCAAGCTGGCCGTAATACTGGAGAAGTAACCGCCCGATCAGCCGTGCTGTGATAGTCCGTGCACGACTTTGGGCATTCCCAGCACCGCTTTTATTTTCTTGATTAACTCTCTCTCCGTAACAGGCTTGACGAGATAATCGGAAACCTTTTGATGCAAAGCCGTCACGGCATGACTGACTTCGGGATCCCGGGTCAGGATAATCAGGGATAACTGGCTCTCTCTTTTACGCAGAGCGGTCAGCAGTTCGAGCCCGTCCACCCCGGGCAGGGTCATCTCCGACACGACACAACCATAACGGACGGGATGCTGCTCGGCATTCAGAAACTCCTCGGCACTCGGATAACCGACGGCGGCAAAACCGGTTCGTTCGAACAGTGCTATCAACTCCGATCTCAGTTTCTGATCGGGGTCGATAAGATAGATGACGGGCTTGTTTTTGATATCGGTCACCGGCATCGTTTCATAAAAGCAACGGGCCCGGCGTAAAACCATCCGCCGAACCAACGATGCTGTAGCCTACGTTCGATATCGAGTCTAAAACCACGCCCGCTCGAAACCATACGGAATACTACCTAACGCGGCGTAAAACCACGCCCGGAGCCACGGAACCCGGGGGAGCGAGAAGCATCCGCCCGGTTGACCCGGACGATGAGAAAACTCCGATTGACGTGGCCGTGAAACCGCTGCTCCCGATATACCCTGCACGAGACTTCCGTCACCGGACCGATCCGGGCCGTAACCCGACGCCGCGATGCGAATTCAGCCGCTCCGGGCGCTCCTGTGCCGCCGGCTATTGAATCGAACCCGTTTCATCTAAAATGCGCCGCATCGAATATTGACCGATATGTAATCTGACATAATGAGAATCCTGTGTATTACGCTTGCCGCGGTGTTTCTGGCCGCCTGCGGGCAACCGTTTGCCAATGCGCCAGCCGACACCGCCGCACCCGCTTCGCAGCCCGGTTTCGATCCGGCCGAACTGGACACGTCCATTCGGCCGCAAGACGATTTCTATGCCTATGTAAACCGCACCTGGATCGAGTCGACCGAAATTCCGCCCGAATGGTCGCGCTACGGCACCATGCAGATCGTCTATGAGCGAACCGAGCAACGGCTTAAAACCATCATCCAGACTGCGGCAAAAAGTAAATCTGCACCCGGCAGCGATGCCCGGAAAACCGGCGACCTGTACAACAGCTTCATGGACGCCGAGCGTATCGAACAACTCGGCCTGGCGCCGCTGGCGCCGGAACTGGCACGCATCGATGCGCTGCATACCCATGACGAGGTCATCGACTATTTCGGTCATGCGCTGTCGGTTGGTATTGCGGTACCGGTCGACTTCTACATAGATGCAGACGCGGCACAACCTGACCATGCCCTGGTCTATATCTGGCAGGGCGGACTCGGCTTGCCGGACCGTGACTACTATCTGTCGGACTCGGCGAAACTCGCCGAGATACGCGATAAATATCTTGCCCATATCCGGAAAATGTTCGCCCTGGCCGGCTGGGACGGCGACCGCGGTGCCGGTGTGGTCATGGGGATTGAAGCACAAATTGCAGAACAGCAATGGAGCCGGGTACAGAATCGCGACCGCCAGAAAATCTATAGCAACAAGTATACGATCGCCGAGGCTGACACGCTGAGCCCGGGATTCGACTGGGCAGGCTTTCTGGAGTCCGGCGAGTTCGGCACACCCCGGCAATTCGTGATCGCGCAAACAGATTACTTTGCCGCGCTCGGCCGGATCGTGCGCTCGATACCCGTCGAGAACTGGCGCATCTACCTGCGATTCAACACGCTTCGTGCCTATGCACCTTATCTGGGCAAAGCCATTGTTGCCGAAGACTTTGAATTCCGCCGCCATGTCCTTCGGGGCCAGCAACAGATCCGGCCTCGCTGGAAACGCGGAATCAGGCTGGTCAACGACTCACTGGGCGATATCGTCGGCAAAGCCTATGTCGGGCAATATTTTTCGCCGGAAGCCCGGCAACGCATCGAGGTGATGGTCGAGAACCCCGCATTGCCTTTCGACAGTCCATCGATTCGCTCGAATGGATGACCGACGATACGAAACGGGCGGCACAGGAAAAACTCGACCTGTTCACGGCCAAGATCGGGTACCCGGACAAATGGAAGGATTACTCGACACTCGAAATCGACCCTGCAGATCTGGTCGGTAATGTTCGCCGCGCGCATGAATTCGAGCATCGTGTGGCCGTGGCGAAACTCGCCAGGCCGGTCGATCGAAGCGAGTGGGACATGACGCCGCAAACCGTCAATGCCTATTATCGCGCAACCCTGAACGAAATCGTTTTTCCGGCCGCAATCCTGCAGCCGCCGTTCTTCGACTTTGCGGCTGACGACGCTTTCAATTACGGCGCCATCGGCGCCGTCATCGGCCATGAATTCAGCCACGGCTTCGACGATCAGGGCAGAAAGTTTGACGGTCACGGCCGGCTCGCGGACTGGTGGACCGATCGCGACGCGCGCGAGTACGAAGCCCGCACTGCCAAGCTTGTCGAACAATACAATGCTTTTCGGCCGATCCCCGATCAGGCCGTTAACGGCAAACTGACGCTCGGTGAAAATATCGCCGACCTCGCCGGACTTACCATGGCCTATCGCGCCTGGCAGATTCTTCTCGGTGGTTCGACACCGCCGGTCATCGACGGCTTCAGCGGCCAGGAAAGGTTCTTCATCGGTTACGCAATGACCTGGCGCTCGAAAAATCGCGATGAATATCTGCGCGAGACGCTGCTCAGCGATCCGCATTCGCCGCCCAACTACCGGGTCACCGGCGTCCTGCAAAACATGCCGGAATTTTATGCGACGTATGGCCTCGCTGCCGGAGACGGCATGTACATCCCGGCCGGCCGGCGCGTGCATATCTGGTAAGGCGCGGCAACAAACCGGCTGCAGTCCCCCACAAGACACCGCCAGCCTTGATTGATACGCAGGTCACGACCATAATACTGTATATATGTACAGGGTATTGTCGTGAAAGCAGTTCGACTTTTCCGCCACGCGGGCGGGACGACTTTCCGTGCCCCGCTATTCATCTGGCAGGTCCCTGCAGGGTTCCCCAGTCCTGCCGACGACTACATGGACAAGCGGCTGGATCTGAATGAGCATTTCATCCGGCACCCGGAAGCGACCTTCTACTGCCGGGTATCCGGCCAGTCCATGACGGGTGCCGGCATCTTTGACAGCGATATTTTGATCGTGGATCGCGCCGTGCACCCGGCCCAGGGGGACGTGATTCTGGCCGTTCTGGACGGCGATCTGACCTGCAAGATTCTGGATCGACGCAACCGGCGCCTGCTTTCGGCCAATGACGGCTATCCGCCGATTCCCGTCAGGGAGGGGACCGACTTCCAGATCGAGGGAGTGGTCATTCATTCCATCCGCTCTCATCGTGTTCGCTCTCGTTGACTGCAACAGCTTCTACGCAAGCTGCGAACAGGTATTCAGACCGGACTTGCGGGGCAAACCCGTGGTCGTCCTGTCAAACAATGACGGGTTTGTCGTCGCGCGCTCGAAGGAAGCCAAGGCGCTCGGTATCGGCGACTTGCAGCCCTTCTTCAAGATCGAGCCTCTTTTGCGGCAAAACAACGTCGCCGTATTTTCATCGAACTACCCCCTGTACGGCGATCTCTCCAACCGGGTCATGTCCACGTTAAAAGGGTTCAGCCCGCACATCGAAGTTTACAGTATCGATGAAATGTTCCTGTCCTTGCGGGGCATACCCGATCAACCGGAGCAATATGGCAGAGAAATCAAAAACCGCCTCTGGAACCATGTACGCATGCCCGTGGGCGTCGGCATTGCTCCGACCAAAACACTGGCAAAAATGGCCAACCGGGCGGCAAAAAACATTTCTGCCATGAAAGGAGTGTGCCTTCTTGACAAACCCTTCAAGTGGGAGTGGGTTCTGCGGCGTGTTCCCGTCACCGCCATATGGGGCGTGGCCGGGCGCACGGCAACGCGACTGGCTGACCTGAATATCGGGTCGGCCTGGGATCTTGCTGCCGCCGACCCCAAGTTGATCAGGCGACGCAGCAGCATATGCCTGGAACGCACAATCGAGGAACTCAATGGCAGGCCGTGCCTGGCGCTCGAGGAATCGCCAGCCGACAAGAAACAGATCTATTGCACCCGCAGTTTCGGCAAGAAGGCCAGAGAATTACAACCTGTTCTGGAGGCCATTTCCCTGTATGCCGCGCGCGCGGCGGAAAAACTGCGCGCACAAAAATACCTGGCGCTGGCCATGCATGTATTCATGCATACTTCGCCGTTTGAACCGGGTTTCCATGCGGCCAGTGACATTGCGAGAATGCCGTATCCGACCGACGATACGCGACTCATCACCGCACTCGCGCGAAAAACCGTGTCGCGCCTGTACAGTCCGGGACACGCATTTTTAAAGGCAGGTATCGGCCTGATCGAGATTGTGCCCAGGAAATATCGCCAGTCCGACCTGCTACACCCGGGACAACCGGAAAAATCCGGCCGGATCATGCGGGTCATGGACGAAATCAACAGAATCGAAGGTAAGGGCACGCTTTTCCTGGCCGCGCAGGGAGTCAGTAAACCCTGGTATATGCGTCAGCAATTCACATCCCCTCAATACACGACAAAATGGAGTGAGTTGCCGGTCGCCAGGGCCTGATCTCCTTGCATTGGCGGTTTTGTTTCTGCCTCCGGGTTCCATGCATTCCGCCACTGGCCGGGCATGCTGCCGGATGGTCCCGACACCAGAGGGGTTATTACCCGGGTATTGTGGCGCGATGAATCCGGGTTTCTCCCTGGCCGGGCCGACTCCATGGTTCCACCCATGTGCCGGGAAAAACCCTGAAAAACGTACCAGCCCCCTATTTCTTTTTCCTGAAAAACCCGCGAAACGTTTTGAATGTCTGCTTCGTCGCTTCAACCGCCTCTTCGGTCGACTCGACCGGATTTTCCTTAGCCCGCGACCGCCGATCCGCCCGGATCTGCTCGTAGACGACAAGCTGTTGTCGACAGCGCTCCGGGCCAGCCCTGGCCGCAACATCCAGACGCGCCAGATCCTCCGGGGTCACCGGTGCGCTGCCCAGACCCAGTGCCTTGCCCGCCAGTGCCTTGACGTCGACACGGCCGGTCGGGGCAGCGAGCGTGCCGCGTACCTTGAGCGGCGGCAATACCATTGACGTACTGACGTCAGGTGCCAGCAGATCGAAATCCAGATGCAGCGATTCGTCGCGCAGATTGATCCGGCCGGCACCGAACATCAGCATGCCGCGCGTATCGATGACGAGATGATCGGATTCGGCAAGACCGTTTTTGATGCGGAATCCGGCCGTCATGCAGTACAAATCGACCGGCTTGTCCGTCGCCGGCTTTTTCATGATCACCCTGACCTCGGCAAAGGCCTGCTGTATCCACTGGCTGTTGATCTGCGCGGCGCCGAGATCACCGGTCAGAGTACCGTTCAGGGACGCCATGATGGCGCGAATCGATGCGCCGCTGCCGGTTACGTCCAGGTCCAGATCGAGCGGACCGCCGGCCAACATGGTCCGGCTGCCGACCTCAACGAGATCGCCGATGGCGGGATGACGGATATTCAGTATCGCGGAGACGGCCACGGTCTTTTTCATGGCTTTGAGCGTCAGGCGACCGTCGATTTTTGCGCCCATGGCATCGAGCTTCAACGGCGTGAACGAGAGGCTCTTCCGGGTGGCATGGATGCCAATGTCGATGTCCGCCAGCCTGGTTTCGGGATCGACAACGAGTTCTCCGATCGAAAGATTTACGGTGGCATCGATGGTATCCAGTGCATCAAATGCGTCGAGCGGCAGCGGATCGTCGGGAAAAACCCGCTCGTTCGCGCCGCTTTCCTGCTCGAGCTTCTCTTCGGCCGGTGAAGATTCGCCCGAATCGTCATCCGGCAACAGGCGCGTCAAATCGATTCGGGGCGCATGCAGCGTTGCCTCGATCTGCAGCGGCTCGGCGGCGAGATTCGCTTTCAGATCACCGTCGATTTGCATGTCCGAAATACCGATCGACAGGTCGGTGATGGCGAACTGCCCGTTCGTACCGGTCATGTTTGCCCTGAGGCGGTATGCGCCAGGGTCGACGAGCGGCGTATCGGCAAGCTCGGCCAACTGCTCCAGCGAGTCGCCGGAAACATCGATCGCAATCGCGATGCCGCTCGCCTCCAGCGGCCGGTCCACGGCGCCCTCGATTTTCGCCGTTGCACCGAATGCCTTTACCGTCAGATCCAGGCCCAGGGGCCGGTCGGCCAGGAGACCCGCCATGCCGTCTATCCGGCCCGACATTTCAACCGGCTGCGTATCGAAGGTTGCCCTGAGATCGACAACGAGCGGGGCGCTCGCCGAATCCATTGTTGCAATGAGTTCCTCTATGCCGAAACGCTGCGACTCGCCGGTTACGCCATCCTTATACCCGATCCGGGCATCGTGTATGACAGCTTTTTTGATAAACGCACCGGTCAACAGCTCCCCGCCCCCGGATGGTGAAGCCGGTTCGGAATCGACCGGGGCCTGTTCGTCCGTACCTGCCGGCTCGAACTCCCAGTTGCCTCGTCCCTGCCGGTCCGTTTCCAGCAACATATCAAGGCCACTTATTTCGAGCCGGCTTAACTCGATCTGACCGAACACGAGCGGCAAGAGTTTCAGATGAACTTCTACGTGATCGAGCGTTAACATCTTATCGCGGCTCGCCCATCCGGCATTCTGCAGCGTGACCTCATTGATGCCGATTCCCGGCGACAAACCGATATTGACATTCAACGTGCCGTTGAAATGCAGTTCCCGGCCGGTAGCGTCCCTGACGGCTTTTACGACAGGTTCCTCGTACTCGCTCCAGTCGATAGAATTGATGGTCATAATCGCAGCGGTAAACCCGCCGGCAAGCAGGACGATCAGGATGACAATGCCGATGATCAGTCGCTTCATAATGAAACCCGTCCAGTAGCGTGAAAGACAGAACGGCGGAACTTCGCCACCATACATAGTCGTACGGAGCGAGCTGCCGGATATAGTATACCGGGTCAGGCATTCGGGAATTATCCCGGCGCTGATTCGATACCGGGGCTCAGGGGGCAGGATTGCCGGCAGTTGCCGACAGGGAGTCACCATACGGCACGACTTCCACCCATTGCTCGGCTGCATGCCGGGATTTCAGATCGCGCCAGAATTCAGCTGTCAGCAGGTCACCGTGATGGGCGAGAAACACATCACGCAGATCGGACGGCAATCCCAGAAAATTGACGAATTGCTCCGGGAACACATCTCTCGGACCGACATAAAACCAGGGCTCCGCCCGCATTTCATCTTCGTCAAAACGCGATTTCGGCAAATCGCGAAAAGCACAATCCGTGACGAGACACAGCTCGTCGTAATCATAGAAAATAATGCGGCCATTACGTGTTACGCCGAAATTTTTCAGCAAGAGGTCACCGGGAAATACATTGCTGCGCGCCAGTTCGCGTATGGATCGCCCGTAGTCGATAACCGCCCGACGGGCCGCAATGGCATCGACTTCCTCCAGGTACAGATTCAACGGTCGTAAACGGCGTTCGATATAACAGTGATCGATAATCAGATCATCACCATCGATATGGCAGGACTGATCCGCTTCTGTGCACAACTCGTCGAGCAATTCCCCTGCAAACAGCGACACGGGAAATCTCAGGCGTCTGAATTCCTGCGCATCGACGAGCCGCCCGGCACGATCGTGACGGAATACAAAATGATAGCGTTCCATGACATCGGCACGCGATTCGGTCTTCGGGAATGCAAAATGGTCACGTATGACCTTGAAAACCAGGTCATGGGACTGCAACGTGAATACGATCATGACCATGCCTTTCTGCCCCTCGGCATGCACGAACTTGTCCCTGGCTTCGGTAATATGTTTATAGAGCTGACGATACAGTTCTGTCTTGCCCTGCTTCGCCCGACCCAGGATCGTATACAACTCGCCGACCGATTTCGTCGGCATGATTGTCTGCAAGAAACTTACGGCAGCCCCTACTTCCGGAAAATCGGCATGAAAATAGGACCGGGAGAAACCGAACAGGCTGCGCACATCATCATCGTCGATCATGACGGCATCGACGACAATGCGGCTGTCAATATTCCTGAATGCCAGCACCAGCGGCGCCAGCCAGTGTTCGCCCTGCAGCCGGCCGGCACAGAATGCGCGTGTCCCCCGGTAAAACACAGGCTTGAGCATCTCGATCGAACGCAACGGATCTTCGGGATGCCGGCGCTGGACAAATTCGTCTATACGCGCCGCAATCCGGCGTGCCGTTGCCGGTCGGTCGGCCAGCATTGCATGTGACGGAAATTCTTCGAGTATGGCGTCGACCACGCCATGCAACGGTCCGTCGACAGGCAATTCGAGAACCGGTGGCAAACTGCCGTTCAGCCTCGGCTCCAGGTCCGGTGCGAGAAACTCGACGACGGTATTGACGCCAACCGTGTTAAAGACCTTTCGTGTCAGAGAATTGAAAAATGTTTTGTAGAATTCGGCATCCGCACATTGACCGGTCAGTGCGGCAAACTCCTGTCGTACCCGGCCCCAGACTGACTCGTCCGCAATGCTCGAACCCATCAGGCCGACCAGGCCGGCCACGCAGCGTTCGACACGGCGATCGTATAATTCGATACGCTCGACCGCATCTCGCTGGCCCAGTTTCCACTCACCCTCTTCAAAACGCCGCCGGCTGCGCTGCGTGATGGCGCGAAACTTGGCATTGTAATCTTCGAAATCGCTCTGGATCGTGCGCGCAGTATCGTCGATCAGTTTCTCGCGGCTGTCGGCCATGATGAAAACACGATCAGGATGCTGCGGCTTTACCGGAGAACTGATCGGATTCGGTGCTGCCGGACATCGCCGTCGTCGTTGCATCGCGGGAAATAACCGTCTGCACGGCGTCAAAGTAACTCGTACCGACGAAGGTCTGGTGCTTCGCCGCCCGGAAACCATGCGCCTCGTTTTCAAATTCCCGTCCCTGCAGCCGGGAATAGGCATACATTCCATCCGCCGCATATGCCCGCGACAGTTCGAACATGCTCAGGTTCAATGCATGCCAGCCGGCCAGCGTGATGAACTGGTACCGGTAGCCCATTGCGCCAAGTTCCTCGCGGAACCTGCGCAAGGTGGTTTCATCGAGATTGGCCTGCCAGTTGAACGACGGCGAGCAGTTATAACAGAGCAGCTTGCCGGGAAAGCGGGCGTGTATCGCGTCGGCAAAGCGTTTCGCTTCAGCCAGATCGGGTTTGGCGGTCTCGCACCACAACAGGTCTGCATACGGTGCATACGACAATCCGCGGTCGATCGCCTGGTCAATGCCGGCCTTGACGTAATGGAAACCGTCCGACGACTGCTCTCCGGTCAGAAACTTCGCATCGCGCTCATCATAATTTGCCTGCAACAGCGTTGCCGCATTGGCGTCGGTGCGCGCAATGATAACCGTCGGCACGCCCATGACATCGGCCGCCAGTCGCGCCGAAATCAGCTTGTTGATCGCTTCCTGCGTCGGGACCAGGACCTTGCCGCCCATGTGCCCGCATTTCTTGGCTGAAGACAATTGGTCTTCGAAATGCACGGCGGCGGCGCCGGCCTGAATCAGGTGCTTGGTCAATTCGAAGGCATTGAGGTTGCCGCCGAAACCGGCCTCGGCGTCGGCAATGATCGGCGCCATCCAGTCGATGGCGTCATCGCCCTGCAAGTGGTGAATCTGGTCCGTGCGCAACAGGGCATTATTGATGCGCTCGACCATCCTGGGCACGGAATCTACCGGGTACAGGCTCTGATCCGGGTACATTTCACCGGCGGAATTGCCGTCGCCGGCGACCTGCCATCCCGAGCAATAAATGGCTTTGAGTCCGCTCTGTACTTCCTGAATCGCCTGGTTACCGGTCAAAGCGCCCAAGGCCGAAACGATGCCGTCTTCATGCAACAGACGCCAGAATTTCTCGGCACCCATGCGCGCGAGACTATATTCTATGCGGACCGACCCGCGCAGGCTGGCAACATCTTCCGGCTCATAGGTCCGTTCGATACCGCTCCAGCGTGCATCGCTTTCCCACTCGCGTTTTAATTGTTCTATCTCGAATTTCCTGCTCATTGTAATTTCCTGCTTGTCGTTTGAGGCTTCAAGCCAGCATTTCGTAGGCGGGTGAAGTCAAAAAATCGTCAAAATCCTGTTTCGTCACCATCTCGCTGAATAGCGCCCGGGCATCGTCAAAACTTTTCTCGTCGAAGGCATCCGGACCGCGCTGTTCCCTGATACCTTGCATCTCTTCATCCAGAAGAGCCTGGAAGTCGGCAGCGACATCCAGCCCCTCTGCGGTTTTTACGTTATGCCGGATCCACTGCCAGATCTGGCTGCGGCAGATTTCGGCAGTCGCCGCATCTTCCATCAGGTTATACAGCGGCACACAACCCTGACCACGCAGCCAGGCCTCGATATACTGGATTCCAACCCGGATATTTTCGCGCAGGCCCGCTTCGGTAACATCGCCTGATGGAACCCGCAACAGGTCTTCGGTCGAAATATCGACATCTGCACGTGTGACGTCGAGCTGGTTCGGGCCCGTCATCACGGAATCAAATGCCTCAAGTGCGATCTCGGCCAGCCCCGGATGGGCGATCCATGTGCCGTCATGGCCCGCGTTCGCTTCGCGTTCCTTGTCTTCGCGCACCTTGCGCATGGCCTCGGCATTGGCCCGGGCGTCGTTTTTGATAGGAATCTGTGCCGCCATACCCCCCATCGCATGTGCCCCGCGCCGGTGGCATGTCTTGATCAGCAGCTGCACATAAGACCTGAGGAAATGCCGGTCCATCGTCACGAGACCGCGGTCGGGCAACACGCAATCCGGACGTTGTCGGAATTTTTTTATAAAACTGAAAATATAATCCCAGCGTCCGCAATTCAGGCCGGCCGAATGCTCGCGCAGTTCATACAGAATCTCGTCCATTTCGAACGCAGCCATGATCGTTTCGATCAACACGGTCGCCTTTATCGTACCGCGCGCGATACCGAGGGACGCCTGGGCCGCGCAAAAGACATCATTCCACAGTCTCGCTTCGAGATGACTTTCCAGTTTTGGCAGGTAGAAATACGGACCGGTCCCGCGCGCCCTGAGTTCGGCATGGTTGTTGGCAAGGTATAGCGCAAAATCGAACAGCGATGCCGACACGCGCTGTCCATCGATCAAGCAATGCTTTTCTTCCAGATGCCAGCCGCGCGGGCGAACCATCAATGTCGCCGTTCGGTCGTTCAGGCTGTAAATCTTGCCGCTGGCCGGGTTCTCGAAAGTGATGGTGCGGTTTACCGCATCGCGCAAATTGACCTGCCCGAGCGTTATATTTTCCCACGTCGGGGAACAGGAATCCTCGAAATCGGCCATGAACGCTTTCGCCGGCGAGTTCATCGCATTGATGATCATCTTGCGATCGACCGGGCCGGTGATCTCGACGCGTCGATCGACGAGGTCGTGTGGAATGTCGGCAATTCGCCAGTCGCCTGCACGGATTTCGGCAGTCCCGGCCAGAAAATCAGGCTTCTTGCCCTGATCGATCTCGTGCTGACGCGCTGTGCGCGCAGCCAGCAAGTCAAGCCTGCGGGCGTTGAATCGACGATGCAGATCCGCGACCAGTTCCACGGCCTGCGGATTCAGAATTTCATCCGCCGGGGCCGGAATTGCACAAGTAATTTCTATCGGAGACTGTTGATCAGGTTTTCTTGTTTTTAATTGCATCGCAGCAGCTTACCCATCGTTCATAGGTCGGTTGATGATCCCGTTCACAGAAGCATATAATCAAATTTCAAAAAATTTCACACAGAAAATTTTACAATGTAAATTTCACAGAGAGATTATGTCTAATCTGATCCGGAAAAGTCACTTTCTCGGCGCCAAGTTCCGCAATCTGCGCAAACGGCACGGCCTGACCCTGCAAGATGTCACGTCACGTTGCATTCAGCTGGATGCGGATGTCGCACCGTCCGTGTCATACCTGAGCATGATCGAGACCGGGAAACGGACGCCGTCCGAAGACGTGCTCGACCTGCTGGCAACGGTTTTCCAAAAGAGCGCCCGCTGGTTCCTCGATGAAAACGCCGACCTTAGATCATTGCGTTCCGAATCGCGGCGGGGCGGACAGGCGCGCATGCCGCTCGAACCCGGATTTCTGTTTTCGCGAGACTTGCTCGAGGCGGCCATACCCGAACTGCTGTCCCAAACCGGCACGAGCGGACGGCAGTTCGCCCACCTGATGATCCGCTCGCTGCAGGAGTCCCAGCAAAATGAATTTCCGGATCTCGAACGATCCGCCGAAGAAATTGGTCAACGCCGCTTTCCGCTGAACGTCGATGACCTGATGAGCCTCGTCAAGCAACACGGCTTGCGAATCACCTGGTTTGAACGCGATCTGACGCATACCAATAAAAATGACCGTAAATTCACGACAATGGTGCGTTCATTTTTCGATGCACCGTCTCGAATTTACGTCAACCGCCACCTCGAAAATGATCCCGCCCGTCTCAAATACGAACTGGCATCTCACCTTGGTCACAAGATCCTGCATGGCGGTGACGGTTTGCGTTCGGTCCACGCAACCGGCGGACAACTCGGCGGATCGCCGGAAATCGGCAAGCACAGTTTCGATACGATGCAATCGACGGACGTACTGTATGCATGGCGTGATTTCGAGTGTGGATTTTTCGCCGAGGCATTGCTGTGTCCGAAACAGCCGTTTCGGCGTTTTCTGATGCGCGAGCACCATCGCCTCGAAGCGCGTCACAAGATCCAGCTGACCCCCGCTGTCATGATGCGCAGGATGACGGCAGCATCAGCATACCGTCATTGGCATTACTTCGACGCTTACCCGCCCGGCCACCTGCGTTCCGTCTACCGGGGCAATGGCATCCCGCTACCGTGGGGGAATATGTCCATGGTGTCCGATCCCTGCCCGCGCTGGGCCGTGTTTTTCATGCTGAATCAGCCACAGGCCCGCAAGCCCAGTTCGCAAATCTCCGTTCTTCAGGATGGCGAACGGTGTCTGCTCTACTGCTGTCATTCCATTCGCACGAAGGATTCAGCCGGCAACCCGCACGTATTGTCGGTCGGTATCGACCTTGCCCCGGCGCTCGAATCCCAGGGTTTCGATATCGGCGATCTCGTGGGGGATATCGCGGAGCGCTGCCGGTGCAATGGCGGCCAGGCACTGCCAACCGCAGCGACACAACAGGCTATCCGGAGCACCGGACGGGTGCTGAATATCGACTGGGTCACCGAGGCCGTCGAGCAACCGGCCAGCATTATCTGCCCGCGCAGCAGCGCCTGTCCGCGACCCAGACGTTGTGCCGACCTGCCGTCGGTACCGCCGACGGCAGAAATCAACGTGATTCGCGACGAGATTATCCGGAATCCGGGGCGAAACTAAGCGGGATTTATTTTCTAAACAAAAGGCCTCCCCCTACTCCCCATACAAGGCAGCCGCCCCCCGAAGCTGCTCACTGACCAGCTTGCGCAAACTGGCCGGCGCCAGGACCTCGACATCCGCACCGTATTTGAGTATGTCCATGACCAGCTCGCGAGGATCACTGTAAGGCACCGTCAACAGGTAGGCGCCATCGAGCTCGAAATGCCCGTCCTGGGCGGAATGCCAGGTTTCCCGGGACACCCAGCGAGCCCTGACCGGCGAGAACCGCAGTACGGCCGACTGCGTTTTCCTGCCCGAGAAGATACCGAATCCGGCCCCCAGCGATTCATCGAGAGTTTTATCCGTAATCTCCCGCGCGCGCTTCGACAGCACCTTCGCATCGTTGATCACGTCGACCGAGAAGGTCCGCAGTCCCTTGCGTAAATGGCACCATGCATCGAGATACCAGTTGTCACGGTAATAAACGAGCCGTTGCGGCGATATTTCCCGGTCGAGGCTCTCGTCACGCGGGCGCCGATAGTGCCTGATACTCAGGCGACAGCGCGATAACAGTGCGGTCGAAATAGCCTGAAAGATAGTTCCTTCCACGGATCTGACGCCAATTTGCAAAACCCGGATTCGACGATTGACTTCGCCGGCCGTGAAATCGCCGCTCTCAAGGGTTTTGCGAATCAGGTTCCGCAGCGGTCGCAGCCGGGGGCCGAGCAGTCCCGGCTGCAGCTTCTCGAGCAGATGTTCCATCGTCAGTAATGCGTGAATTTCCTCCGAACTGAACCACAGTCCCGGAAGCTGAAACAGGTGTGCAGTGGACGCGCTGTCGTCGAGCTCGTAACCTCCGAGCTCGCGGTTCCAGACGATCGGCATCTGCAATCGATCGCGAAGGTATTCGAGGTCTCTCTTGAAAGTGGCTCGCGACACTTCGAGCTCGTCGATAAAGCTGTCGCGTGACACGATCCGGCGCTGCATCAACAACCGCTGTATCTTATAAAATCGTTCCGTCCGGTCCACTGATCATATGCCTCGGCATCGCTCACTCGAGTCCCAGGATAAATTCCCATTCACGTTCCGTAACCGGCATCACCGACAATCGATTCCCTCTGCGAACCAGCGGCATGTCCGCCAGGGCGGTATGCGATTTCAGCTCCTGTAAAGTGATGGGGCGCTTCAGTCTGCGGCGGTAGCGAACATCGACCATGAACCAGGTCGGATTATTGATATCCTTGTTCTGCTTGACGCGCTTGCCCTTGCGGCCAAACTCGATGTTATCCGGATAACCTTCTTTACAGACCTCCACAATGCCGGCAATACCCGGTTCCTTGCAGTTCGAATGATAGAAAAAAGCAAGATCCCCCCTGCGCATATCGTCACGCATCATGTTTCGTGCCTGGTAATTGCGCACGCCATCCCAGCTCGTACGTCGCACTTTCTTCAGGTCATCGATGCTGAAAGCATGTGGTTCGGATTTCATCAGCCAGTAAGCCATGGTTTTATTCCTGCATTCCGGTTCATCCCCGTCTCTTTTTCAAATATAGCACCCTGCCCGGGGACGGGCTATGATGACCCGGCACGAGAAATCGGGGCATCATTCGAGGGCCGGCATGTCCAAACAGCGAAAAGAGCGTCGAAAATCTGCGCGCGTACAACTCGAAGAACCCGATCGGGTAACGGCCGCAGTAGAAACGCCCGGTGGTTCGAATTTCGAAGGCCGGGTTGCCGATTTCAGCGTCAGCGGTGTTGCAATCTGTTTTAATGGCAGCGAAATACCGCCGTTATTCATGGGCCAGACGGTTACGATCACCTTGCGCGTACCCATGCCGTCGCAGGAATACTCGGTCGTTGATTTCGAGGCCGGTGTCAGGACTTTCACCTATGATCCCGGTTCGGGCACCTCCCGGTGCGGTCTCGCATTCGATAAAGAAATACGCCGCGACAGCGTCCTGTTCAGTACGCTATACGCGATTGCCAACCAGCGCAGCGCGGCGCGAATTGAACCGGACAAAGAAAAGCCCATCACGATTGCCCTGAAAACCTCCGATGGCCTGAAAGCCGAAGGTACGATCCGGGACATCTCTGCAACCGGCGTCGGAATCGTTGTCAGCGGTGAACTGGAAGGCCCGGACGTCGGCCTGGATACGGTCGGGATGAGTTTTACGCTGCCCGATACGGACAACGAGGTCGACCTGTCAGGTACGATCCGTCACAAAAAACTCGACATGGATGCGACGTGGATCGGCATCGAATTCGATCCTCAGGAGGCGTCAAGCATCGACGAACGGCAAAGACAGATTGTGCGTTATGTGATGCAGCGGCAACGTGATTTGCTCAAGAAGTAGTGATTTGCAGTGTGGGGGTTTTCCGGGCGGCACATTCGGCCATCGAGAAGTATAGGCCGATGGCCCATGACATTCACCCGGACTCTTCGTGACAGATTGTGCAAAATAGCCTCACCACGATGAAAGGCACACAATGAAGATACTGCGCATTCTCGGCTATTCGATCGCCGGTCTCGTCGTCACGGGGATGATCGGTGCCGGTTTCGCCCTGTGGTCGTATCGCGATATTCCGTCCACCGTGCTGGAAAAAAAATACACGAGCCGCACGTCGCGCTTTATCAACATCGACGGCGCCCGGATTCATTTTCGCGACGAGGGCAATGGACCCGCCATCTTGCTGCTGCATGCCAGCTTCGCCAGCCTGATCGACTGGGATCCATGGGTTGAAGCACTGAAAGACAGCTACCGTGTCGTGCGCCTGGACTTCCCCGGACACGGACTCACAGGGCCGGACCCAACCGGTGACTATAGCCGGAGACGCACACTCGCCCTGACGGAGAAATTTATCAATGCGATAGATCTCGACAGATTCTCCATCGCCGGCGCATCATTGGGCGGCACGATCGCCATTCATTACACCCATCGGCATCCCGAAAGAATCGAGAACCTGATCCTGCTGAATCCAGGCGTCCTCGCATACCCTGAAAAAATATGGAACGGTCACGGCACAATCCCGGACATGGCCTTCCTGCTCAAATATATCCTGCCGCGCGCACTGCCAAAGTACATGCTTGAATCGGGTTTCGGGGATCGTACGAGAGTGACCGATGCACTCGTCGATCGTTGGTATGACCTGTGGATGCGTGAAGGCCAGCGTGAGGCCCAGCTCGATCGCTTGCAGCAGTTCCGGGCCGATGCGATCGAGAGCACCATTCGTGACCTGAAACCCCGCACGCTACTGTTGCAGAGCGAAGCAAACATGGCCGATACGCTGGCCCGCGATGTCCATATCCAGGGACTGTTTAAAAATGTCGCCTCCCTGGAGATCGTCGCCTACCCCGGCATCGGTGAAATGCTCGTACTGGAGGCCGGACCGGAAACAGGCCGTGACGTCCGCGCCTTTCTCGATCAGAGCCGGCAGGCCGATACGGCGGTCCCGGCAGCGGACACCCGGGATTAATCGTTGCCGCCGGCGCCCACGGCAGCGTCGATGACCGCTTCGATCTGCGCCATTGCTGCATCCCATACCTGTTCCTGTCCCAGATCCGCGCCCATGTACCTCGGTGCCTTGACAGAACGGATCGCCAGGAAACTTGCCGCTCCCATCAGGACACGCATCAGGTCGCCGTGTTTGTGAATGACCGGGTTATTCTCGAAAATCTCACGGTGTTCCCGGCCGAGTTGCTGACGAATCTCGTTCAACGCGGCCGATATCGGCGTCGGTCTCATGAATTGTTCGGCAATAATCTCGATCCGCAGCGGCTCTTCGCGCAGCGCATTGGCGTGATGCATGATCAACCGCTTGAGTAACGCCGCCGCTTCTTGTGGATCAAGATTGACCGGCGCGTCATGGAACTCCGACAGGTCCGGCCAGACATTGTTTTTCTCGCCCCATGCCGCCACGAGCCCGGGCAGGCCGCCAAAATACCGGTACAGCAACGCCTTGCCGATCCCGGCCTCCTTGATTACTTCATTCACGCCAACGTTGCGCAATCCTCCACGCTGCACCACGCGACCGAATGCATCGATTAACTCGGCTTCGGTGGCCTCGCGCTTCAGGCGCCCCTTGCCTTTCCCATCGCTTTTTATGGCTGCCGTTTCCGGCATCTGAAGTGTCCTCATATCAAAGTTGTTGACGTTTGCCAGAACCGTAGTATATATTTTGTGACCAGTTGGTCAATTCTTTTCGGCCGGCGCCACATTGACATCCGGTGACCACGAACAGGTCCGACCCCCGGCTTCGGCCCGAACCGGGCCATCAGGAGAAACTCTGTGCTCGAAGCGATAAAACTGAAAAAGACCTACGGCGACTACGACGCCCTCAAAGGCCTCGATCTGGCGGTCCATCCGGGCGATATCTATTGCCTGCTCGGTGCCAACGGCGCCGGCAAGACGACCACGATCAACCTGTTTTTAAACTTCATCAGCCCGACATCGGGAACGGCCCGGGTATGCGGCATCGACGTCACCGAACAACCGCTGGAAACGAAAAAACTTCTCGCATATATCCCAGAGCAGGTCATGCTCTATGGCAACCTGACTGCCCTGGAAAACCTGCGCTACTTCGCACAACTCGGCGGCCATGACTACAGCGAACCCGAATACAAAACATTCCTCGAACGTTGCGGTTTGCAAATCGGCTCATACACGCAACGCGTGGGACAGTTTTCCAAAGGCATGCGCCAGAAAGTCGGAGTCGCGATCGCCCTGGCAAAACAGGCCAGGGCATTGCTGCTCGACGAGCCGACCTCCGGGCTCGACCCGAAAGCCAGCAACGAATTTTCTGCACTGCTGATCCAGCTGAAAAATGACGATGCGTCTATCCTGATGGCAACCCACGATCTGTTTCGGGCCAAAGAAACCGGCACCCGCATCGGCATCATGCGCGAAGGCCGGATGATGCAGGAGCTGGGGACCGAAGACGTTTCGCACGCCGACATCGAACGGATCTACCTGGAACACATGCATGGCGATGTCGACCGATATGCCGCCTGAATACCGATCCGGACCCGGACGAAAGGCCCCGGCCAAGGAATATTGACATGATCATTTCGATTGCACGCAAGGAATTTACCGAAATCGTGCGCGATGGCCGCTTCAAGTGGACTGCCGCGATTATGGTACTTCTGTTAATCACGGCCATGCTGGCGGGCTACCAGAAATATAGCACTGCCACGCGCATCCAGCAGGCTGCCCAGGCAAGCACCAATGAGCAGTGGCTGAACCAGGGCGACAAGAACCCGCACTCGGCTGCACATTTTGGCAATTATGCATTCAAGCCGGCCGGCCCGCTGGCGTATTTCGACAACGGCATCAGCAACTATGCGGGCACGGCCGTATTCATGGAAGCACACAAGGAAAACTTTGCCATTGGCCGGCCTGCAACGGACCAGAGTGAAATCGCCCGCTTCGGCGACCTGTCCGGTGCCAATATTTTGCAACTGCTGCTGCCGCTATTGATTATTTTCCTCGGCTTCACGGCTTTTTCCGGTGAACGCGAGAGCGGGACGCTCCGGCAGGTTCTGAGCATGGGCGTCACGAACCGGCAGCTGTTATGGGGCAAAGCCCTGGGAGTCGGTACTGCGGTCATGGTGGTCGTCGTGCCCTGTCTGCTCGCCGGCTCGATCGTTCTGTCGATGGCAGGATCGGTCGATCACACCGAAGACATGGGCACACGCATCGCGCTGCTGTCGGCTGCCTACCTGATGTATGCCGGAATCTTTCTGTTCCTGACACTCGCCGTGTCTGCGCTGACGAAGCATGCGCGCACGACGCTGATGGTGCTGATCGGCTTTTGGGCCTTTACAGGCTTTCTGATGCCCAAGACCGCCAGCGAAATCTCGAAGTTCACGAATCCGACTCCCGCCTTCGGCAAGTGGATGGCGGACATGCGAACGCACCAGATGCGCGGCTTCGACGGCGTACCGCCGTTCGTCAAGTTTGCCAAATACACCAGGGAAGTTTTCAAAAAATACGGTGTCGACAAGGTTGCCGACCTGCCAATGTACTTTGTTGCCGTCAGGCTGCAAAAGCTCGAAGAGTACGACTACCCGGTCTTCGACCAGCACTACGGAATGATCCGTAATGCCTATGCCGAACAGCGACGCGTACAGGACCGATTCGGACTGATCGATCCAACATTACCGTTGAGATCGATTTCGATGGCCATCGCCGGCACCGACCTGATCCAGCACGTCAAGTTCATGACCGAGGCGGAAGCCTACCGGCGCAATATGGTGATAAAAATGAACGACTATCTGTCAAAGGCGGCGGTCAGTCTCAATGCAACTTCCAGTTCGAGCAACTATATGCGAGCCGACGAGAAAGTCTTCGCACGCGTACCGCCATTCGAATTCGAGCCACCCCGTCTCGGAGACATTGTTGCCGAACACCGGAGTAATTTTATCCTGCTGGCCCTGTGGCTGGCTGCGGCAATCGGCATTGCCCTCTTCGCGGTAAACCGTATCGACATGGAGAGAAACTGATGTTGAAACTGATTATTTCCCACGAAGCCCGGCAAATGATGCGCACCGGCGCATTATGGTCGATCCTGGCGTTGCTGGTTGCCGCTATTGTTTTCGCGGCCTGGGCCGGGGGACGCTCGATCCGGCGCCAGGTCGAAGGCGCACAGGCCGCCGAAACTTTCGAGAACGGCCTGCGCAACCACATGCGCGCCGATACCGAGAAATACCAGGCCCGGGTCAAGGCACAAGGGGGCGAGTATCAGTTTGCGGCCGTGCGCCATTCGCCGGGCAAAGGACCGCCGCAAGGTACGAATGCCGGCGCAGTCGGCGCAGAAACGTCAAAATATGTCACGCTGCCGCCGACTGGTCTTGCCGCACTGTCGGTGGGTCAGAGCGATATCCAGCTGAACTACCTGCCGGTCTCGCTGGCCACGACACTGGACATGACGAAAAACCTCGAACTGGAGAACCCGGTCAATCTGGCTACCGGAAGCTTCGACATCGCATTCGTCGTGATATTCCTGCTGCCCATTTTTATTCTCGCCATGAGTTACGATCTGCTGTCCAGCGAGAAAGAACGCGGAACGCTGGCCATGATCCTCGCGCACCCGGTCTCGATCCGTGAGTTGCTGGCCTCGAAGATCATTTCGCGCGCAGCCGTCATGCTGACCGTCGTCTTGGGCTTCGGCGTCATTGCCCTGTTCGCCATCGGCACCGGACTCGACACCGCCGATACATGGATCCGCTTCGGTCTCTGGATAGTGGCCACGCTGCTGTATTCGATGTTCTGGTTCGCGCTGGCCGTGCTCATCAATGTCTACGGCAGGAACTCGGCTTCAAACGGTACTGTGCTTGCCGGTATCTGGCTGATTCTCGTGGTCATCGTGCCGCAGCTCGTCAGCATGCTCGCGACGACAATCTATCCGACGCCTTCTCGCATGGAATTGACGATTGCCTCCAGGGCGGCGCAGACCGATGCCGAGAAGCACTATATGTCGAAACTCGACGAATACTACTATGACCATCTTGAGTTCATCCCGGAAGGCGACAAGAAGGCCATGGATTTCCTGACACTCTCGCAAGCGAACAATAATTCGATCGAGAAGGCCTTGAGACCGCTGTATGACGACTTTCAGGAACAGCTCAACAAACAGGAGACACTCGTGCAGCGCTTCCAGTTCCTGTCGCCAGCAATCATGATGCAACTTGCATTGAACGAGATTTCGGGAACGAGTTCGGATCGCTACGAATATTTTCTTGACCAGGTCTATGCCTTCCACGATCAATGGAAAGAATATTTCAGTACCAAATTCCTGCAACGCTACCCGCTCAAGCCTGCCGACTACGATAATTTCCCCGAGTTCCAGTACAGGGAACAACCGTTCGGAGCCGTCATGGCCAGGCTGGGGCCTTCATTGCTGGGGATGCTGATCCTGTTTCTCGGTCTCGTACTCGTACCCTTCCTGGCACTGCATAATTATCAGGTCGCCTCCCGTTAACCGGGCCGAATGCACAGGCAAAGATAACAGTGGCCACCGTTATTCGTACCCCGGATGAGCGTTTCGAAAACCTGCCTGAATACAGGTTCGAGCCGCGCTATATTGAATTGCCGGACGACGACTTTGCCGGTCTTCGCATGCATTACGTCGACGAAGGCCCGAGAGAGGGTGCCATCATCGTGCTGCTGCATGGACAAGGCTGCTGGTCATACATTTTCCGGCATATGATCCCGGTCCTGACGGCTGCCGGGTATCGGGTAATCGCCCCCGATTTCATCGGTTTCGGCCGCTCCGACAAATTGCCCGCTACCGGAGACTATACGTTTGAAAAGCACATCGGGTGGCTCCGGTCTTTTTTCCGGAGCCTGGACTTCAAAGACATGACCGCCTACCTGTTTGACTGGGGCGGTTTTTTCGGCCTGCGCCTGGCAGCCGAGCAGCCACAGCTTTTTTCCCGGCTGGCGCTCAGTAACACGCAGCTGCCAACCGGCGATTCTTCCGGACGCGAGTGGTTTATCAGATGGCGAACCGGACAATTCGCATTACCGGTATTTCCGCAAGGAGAAATGGTCAACGACGGTACTCGCAAGGAACTGGGCGCGGTAACGATCGCCGCCTATGATGCGCCCTACCCGGATGAAAGCTACAAAACCGGGCCGCGTCGTTTCCCGATGATCCTGCCCATTTCTCCGGATATGGACTCGGTCCCCGAAAACCTGGCCGCCTGGAAAAGCCTGGCAGGCTGGGTCAAGCCGGTGCTGACGCTGTTCAGCGCGGACTTTAAGGGTACCGCGATGGGGCCGGAGAAAGTATTGGAGCATATACCGGGTACGCGCGGACAAGCGCATGAATTACTGGAAGATGCCGGCTTTTATATTGTCGAAGACAAGCCGCGCGAACTGGCGCAAAGCCTGTTGCAATTTGCCGGTGGTTAACACAGCCGGTGCCTGTCCCGGAGATAAAGTCATCTGCCCGGCTGAACGCTAGATACCGAGGCGCCCCAAGGCGTCGATGACCTCGCTGAGGGCCATCGACAGCTTGGGATACTCCGACTCGAAACGCAGCGCCGCTGTCTGCAGCTGCCCGGCTGTCGTTTCACGCTCGACACCGGGGACCTCCTCGTCACTCGCCAGTTTTTCCACGTCCCGCGCCAGTTCCTGCAATAAAAGCCGTGATTCCTCATCGATCGAATCGGTTGACGCAAGCTCCCGGTGCAGATTCTCGATAATTTGTTGCAGGTGTTTTTTTTCCATGTCCAGAAAACCTTCTGACCTGACGCGGCCATTTTTTCAAGTCTGCACGGATGACAACTGGCGGTCAATTTCGGAATTCACGCATTTATCAGGACCCGTCACAGAATTCTAATATAATACTAGATCGATTATCGGGTTCGGGGCGGTCCGGACACCGCCTGGCAGGCTGTTGAAAAAGTCTCAGGCGAGTGCAAGACAAGGCAAAAATTGGCGAACAAGCGCAGTGTACACGCCGGTACATGAGCATTGTGAGCCGATTTTTAACGCCGGATTGTGCCGCATGAAGATTTTTCAACAGCCTGCCAGGGCGGGCCAGAGGCGAAAGGAGAAGGCCGTGTTTACCGTAAAAGAAGTTATGTCGGTCAGGGTGCGAACGCTGGGTCCGCAAAATAGCCTGGCCGACGCCAGTCAGTTGATGGCGAAAAGCGGCATCCATCATATACCAATCGTTGATGATGAAGGCCAGGTGATCGGGCTCGTCTCACACCGTGACATGCTGGCGGCATCGGAATCCAGCCTGAAAAATGACAGTTCAAGCCAGAATGCGGCCGATATACCGATCGAGGCATTCATGACGCGCGGAGTCACAACCGTCGACGGCAGGGCCAACCTGCGTGAGGCAGCGCTTTTCCTGCAGAAGCACAAATACGGTTGCCTGCCCGTGGTAACCGACGGGAAACTGAAAGGCATCATCACCGACAGCGACTTTGTCGCGGTTGCGATTGATCTGCTCGAGCAGGCAGAGGAAACCGAACCGGAAGAATTCTGATCCGGTCCTGCCTCCGAACCGGCCCTATTCGTCTTATGGCAAGTGATTGCAACCCTTGCCGGGGATACAGGCGGGTACCTGTGCGACAGTTCACGACATATCGGCGGGTACCGGGCTATAGTAATGTGTTCCTCCGTCCCGGGAATCCGATCGCATATGGCATCGAAGTCCGATCGACTGGTCCTGATCAAATGCAATGATCTGGAAATCGGCATGTTTATTGCCGAACTGGATCGGTCATGGCTGCAAACACCGTTCGCGAGTCGTGGCTTCCTCATTACGCTGACGTCACAGATCGAAACGCTGCAGCGTTATTGCGATTACGTCTATGTTGATTCTCTGCGCAGCGATACAGGTATTCAACGGCACCTCGATCGGGAACGATCACGGCGCGGAGCATTAATTCATTCGCGGCCAATCAATGCTCCCGATGCCCTGACCGAAGTGCGCGAAGCGTTGCGCAATGCCGCCAATCTGGTAAACCGTACCATCCACGAGGCACGCCGTAACGGGCACATCGAGCTCGAATCTGTCTACACCGGCCTCGTTGCCTTTCTCGACAGTACGTTGAAAAATGCCGATGGCATGCAATGGCTGATGGCAACCGAAACGGTACCCGGCTTCCTCAACCGCCGGGCGCTCGGGACCTCCATGTTGTGCATCCTGTTCGGCAAACATCTGGGTTTCGATCGACGCGAGCTACTGAACCTGGCCCTGGGTGGATTGCTGCTGGATATCGGCAAAGTCAGCGTCCCCATCACTATCCTGGCCAAACCGGAGCGCCTCAATGCAGAGGAAAAATGGTTTACCAACCGCCACGTCCGGCAAAGCCTGGCCATGATGCACTTCAACGGGGATAGCCTCGAACGCGTTTTTTCGATGATCGCGGCACATCACGAGCGCCTGGACGGCAGCGGCTACCCCAACCAGATCATCGGCACCGACATTCCCCTGTACGCACGCATCGCCGGTATTGCCGATACATTCGACGCACTGACGCTGAATCGCCGCTACGCGCCGGCACGCTCCAGCTACTCGGCCCTGCGCTTTCTGGGGGCGCTGCGACGAACCAAGTTTGATGCCGCGCTGGTCGATGAATTCATCGACAGCCTGGGCGCCTATCCGACCGGCACGCGGGTCCAGCTCAATGATGGCTCAACGGGGCTTGTCATCAATCAGAATATCGGCCAGCCCCGGCAGCCCAATGTTCTATTGACCAATGACGCCGACGGCCGGCCGCTCAAAACCGCACGGGTCGTGACAGCCGACGCCGCGCAACCCATCACGAAAACCTTCCCGACGCCGAATCCCCGGTAACATCCGGCCCTCTCCAGCCGCTGCAATGCAGCTGGCGCCCGCAACCGGGCGTGCGAATCGTGAAACAGCGCATGGTCCTCGTGTATGTAAGGCTCTAGATTAAAGAGAATCATTTCTTATGCAGCCCTGAATTATGTTAACCACGGTTATTGCCCTGATCAGCTTCGCCATCGCCTTTGTCTGCGGCGGCATCCTGAGCAAGGCTTACTTCACATCGCGCGGAGTGTCCGATTCGGTCGACCGCAACAAGCTGCACGCACTGCTCCAGGCACAACAGGTTCGCTACCGCAAGCGCATGATCGCGTTGAATAATGTCATTCTTCGCCATGAAGAAACCCGTGATCAGGTTCGCGGCAAGCTCACGGACATCGAATTCAAGCATGCCGAGCGAGGCCAGTTACTCAACAAGATAAAAGCCGAACTCGAACACGAAAAAAAACAGAGCCAGAATCTCCAGCAACAACTGGCTGAAGTGGACACAGGAGAATCGAACGCTTCGGCCCTGGAAAAAGAACTTGGAATGCTGCGCATAGAAAGAGACGAACTGGCTGCGCGAATCAGGCGGATGGAACCGGAGCAGGAACAAAAACCTCCGCAATCCAGTGCAGACGATGACGAAATCGCACGCATGCGGGCCGACATGGGTGCCTTGCGCGAAACGCTGGCAATACGCGACCGGCGCGTTCATGACCTTGAACTCCAGCTACAGGACAGCACCGAGCGCACGCGGGAATTGCAGGCCAGGCTGGATAGCTGGAAACAACGCGTAACGCCATTGACCCGGAAGCTCAAACAGCAAAAAGAAGTCATTCGCAAGTTATGCCAGGATAACGGGACAGAGCCTCCGGCCGATGAAACCGGCGATGATCTCAAGGCAATTCATGGTATCGGTCCGGCACTCGAACGCCGGCTGCAGAAATTCGGTATCTGGCGCTACCAGCAACTTGCCGTCATGACGTCGGATGAACTCGCCGATATCGCAAAAAAACTGGCCATCGCCCCGAATCTTGCCGAGCGGGATGCATGGATCCAGCAAGCGCGCGACCTGCACAAACAATCCGAGCTCTGCCAGACGGCCTGAAAACAAGGAACGCACACAAGGCGAACCTGACCTGCGAGCTGCAGGTTCAATTCTGCCCGCCCTTATTCCAAGGGCGCAAAAGGCCGCCCACGGGAAAGACGACGACTCGCAACCAATCCCACCGAAAAAACCCGATAAAATTGCAGGCTGACCCCCTCCCAAAACCCAGCCCGCATCGCGTATGATCCCGCCATGAAAAATCACGAGATCCCGGACAGCGCCCCCGTCAGCGTCGCAATCATCAGTGTCGAAAACCTCGACGCCTCGCTGCAGTTTTACGCCGACACGCTGGGCCTCGAAACCTTTGAAAGCCTGGCCTGGCAAGGCCCCGCATTCGAACGGCACTGGAACCTGCCACCCGGTTCATCGGCCAGGTGCGCGTTCCTCGGCCACGGAGCCGACCCTGTCGGGCGCATCCAGATCATGGAATTCGACGCCGGCGACAGGAAACGGGTCCGGCCACAGGAACTGCGGCGTGCAACCGGGCTGTTTAATCTGAACATCTACTCCAGCGATATCTTTGCCGATTTCGAGATGCTCAAGGCACAGGGATTCAATTTCTGGAGTGATCCGGTCCATCACAATTTCGGTCCCGCCATGGGCGAAACCAACGAGGTCATCTTCGACGGTCCCGACGGTATTGTCATCAACCTGATCCAGTTCCTGACGAAAGACCCGAAAACCATTAGCGGCAAGTTACTGGCCTTCCTCGAAACTTACGGCCGCACCCGCACCGGATTCACGGCCGTCGCAACAACAGCCCATACCGTGCTGGACATGGAAAAAGCGCTCGCCTTTTACATGGGGCCGCTGAAGATGACCATATTCATGGAGACGATGCTCAAGGGTGCCGAAACCAACAAGGCGATCGGACTGTCACCGGATGCCGAAACGCGCGCCGTGTTCGTGCAGGGTGGTCACGAATACGGCAAAATCGCGCTGTCGTGTCCGCTCAATTACAAGATACCGGACCTCGTTCCCGAAGCCGTAGCGCCGAATATCGGCTACCTGGCCCAATCTTTCCAGGTCAGCGACCTGAATCAGGTCGCAAACGAATGCATCGACATCGATGTCGATATCATCGCCGGGCCGGAAGAAATTACTCTGCCGGGTCGTGGGCTCTGCCGAGCGATGGTGGTTCGCAATCCGGGGTCCGGGGCACTGCAGGAGATATTCCAGCAGATCCGGGAAAGTTGACACTGCCGGGCGGCGGCGACCGGACAACCGTCTTTTTGCCCGGGCAGGCTGCCTGATCCGGCGTTGCAGGAGGAACCGTCTCCGGTTCGCACGGCTGCAGCAAATCACGTGCCGTTAACGCCGTTTCGAGCCGCGCTTCCAGCCACGCGGTGATGGGCTTCCAGCCGGCGAGATCCTTGAGTACCCTCGAAGGCTGCATCTCGTGAATGCTGAGCCCCTGATCGACCGCGTGTACATAGCTCTGACTGTCGCGCAATTCCCCGATGACGGCTATCGAAAGCCGGTCGAGAAAACGCATGAGCTTCCTGTAACCAACCGTATTTTCCCGAACCCGGTTGGCGACAACGCCCAGCCGCCCCATGCGGCGACTGACTTTTGCAACGAGCAGCAAGTCGGAGATGAACCGTGCAGCGGCATGAATATCGATGTCGGACGGTAACACCGGCACGAGAATTGCGTGGGCGCCGCGCGTGAATTCGGCGAGATCCGGCGCCTGCATCGCCGCCGGCGTGTCGATCACGAGATATCGGATGTGGCGCGGTACCCGCATCTGGAAACTGCGGGTCATCGTTACATCGCGCTCGCAGGCAGCGATGCCGTAGACCTCCGCCCTTTGTTTCGAACGATTCCGCAACCAGCGCAACGCCGAGCCCTGCGGATCGAAATCCATTAACGCGGCCGAATGGCCGGTGGACGAAAGAAAACCGGCCACGTTGGTCGCAAGAGTCGATTTTCCCGAGCCCCCTTTGGGATTGATCACGACAATTCGTTTCAGGTCGGGATGACTGGGTACTTTCAGCAACATGGGTACTTCTTATAACCCTGGCGTCATGCCTGGGCAAGCCGGTGTATTGAAGGGAGGACGGCGCAAAACGGATAACCGCAGCAGACTACCCGACCACCCGCATCAGGGCCGAAAATTCCGTCGTCGAATCAAGGCGCGTTTTTCCAGATAGTCCAGCTCCTCTTTGTCCAGGCCCTGCCGCGGCACAAACTCTTCGCCGAACTCCATGGTCAGGTCCGTCGCCGGATCATACCGCGGCCATTCAGGTAGTCCCGGGCCGTTCGGGTTACCGGTTTTGGCAAAATTCAGCCAATAGGCCTGGATCGTATCGCCCCAGGCCAGGTCTTCGTCGGTCAATGCCTTGCCTGCCATTTGCCTGGGTCGCTGCCATTCGGGGTGTTCGCGAACATGGCCAAAGATGAATGGTACTTCCACGCCATGGCCTGCGCCCGGCACTTCACCGCGCAGGTTCTTTTGCACATAGGTCACGCGATACAACCAGGCCGGGGAACGAATATTGGCCATTTGCCTGGCCAGATACCGCGTCGAAGTCAGAAACATTCCCTCGGCAAACCATCGCTGCGACACGCCGATGCGTGTCCACTGGTCGTCAAACGGGGCGAGATCCTCGTCCGACAAACCCCGGATTAATTCACCGCCCAGAAACCACTTTCCAATCAGCGGGATATCGGCAATCTGGCTCCATTCCCAGCTATTGGCGCCGCCGATATAAGGTACGTCATGCTGCTCGCCGCGTTCGAACACGCGGGCCACATCGTCGACAACGACGCGGCCATCGACGACTGGTCCGAACGCGATCTGATGTTTGGTCTGGTATTCGACGATGGACTCCCACGGCAATGCGCGCAATGCGGCGACCAATTCCGTGTCCGTGGCAGCCTCTATTCCGAAATGCTCGGCGAAATCGATGCCCACCTCTTCGCGTGACTGCTCCACCGGGCCGGGCAGTCCGCGCTCGAATGCACGCTGGGTCCGGTCCAGCAAAATACCGCTACCCTGGGCGATCGCTTTTTGAAACAGGCCTTTGGATTGCGGCGTTGTCATCAGGAAATTGACCGACACGCCGCCGGCCGAATGACCGAAAATTGTCACATTACCCGGATCGCCGCCGAATGCGGCGATATTTCTGTGCACCCACTCGAGCGCGGCGATCTGATCGAAAAGCCCGTAATTGACCAGCGGCTCCGATGACTGCAACCGCGTCATCGCCGGATGTGCGAAGCGCCCGAGATAACCGAGCCGATAATTAATCGTCACCAGCACGACACCCTTGCTCGCCAGGATGCGCCCGTCATAGACAGGCACCGAACCGGCACCGTATTGCATATTGCCGCCGTGGATATAGAACATGACCGGCAGGGGTTTCGCACCATGCCCGGCCGGTGCCCAGACATTGAGGGTCAGGCAGTCCTCATTCCTGCCGGCTGCGGCGAAATGTGCATCGACCCAGGCCGGGTACAGGCCGGCACGTTGCGGGCAAACGTGACCGAAATGCGTACTGTCACGCACACCCTCCCACGCTGTCGCCGCCAGGGGCGGGCGCCAGCGCAACTTGCCGACGGGGGGCTGCGCATAGGGAATGCCGCGAAAAATTTCGACACCGTCTTCGACGACACCCTGCAATGCGCCGGTGTCGATCCGCACCACGGGGCTCGAATTCCGGGCCAGAGCCGGTGTACCGAACGCCAGTGCAATGAGAATCAAAACATATCTGCAGCCCGGGATAATTTTCTTCATGTGCGCAGAATATCAGCGCCCGGCTCAAAGCGCCAAACTCATCCGAAACGGTTTTAACCGTGGTCCGTTACCCATACCTGCCGGTCTGACGGTATGCACCCTGATGCAAGCATCCGCGTGGCCTTTTTTCTTTTCGGGTCACACGATCCATGTTCTTTCCCTGGCCGTTTTTTCCGCCGTGGAAGGTTCGAAAATGCCGTCACGGAAAAGACTCAAGAAACACACAGAAATACCGCTCCAAAGGATGAACTTGCCACCTACACCATAATCACGCCCTCGTTTCACTTCTGTTACTTTTACTTTCCAGCTACCTGAATTGCCCGTATCCACAACCGGTTTAACTTAATGGTGCGCAAGGGTTTCACCGCAAACTGATTCGAACTTTTCAAATCAGCCATAAGTAATTGATAGTTGCTACTGAGATTGTCCCTTAATCGGGACGTGTTGACTTTATTGACGTAACGTGTAGTTTTGTCCCAAGCCCCCACCGATGACGCAACACCGAGAAGGGCGAAAAATATTTTCAATGAAGCAACTCATCCATGCCAGGACGAAGTTCCGTGGTGCGGGTAATAAGGGGAGTTTGCCATGAGAACAGGCCTGATTCGCAGCACCGGTATGCTTGCTACCTTTTTGTTTTATATGCTGATTGCAACCAATGCATCGGCGTCACCGATTTTCGACTACTTCGGACCGCTCAACGAAGCAACATTCGGCGGGACGGGTATCCCGAACACTGAAGTGGCAGTTGCCCGTCAGTTTACTGACTTTAACGGTGAAGTCCTGATCACTGTTGCCATGAGCGCGACCCAGCGGTTTTCCAACCCGCCCCTGACCAACGATGGATTTGGCACGTACTTCGCGACACCCGGCAGTAATTTCGGCGGCGCAGGCCAAAGTACCAACGAAGGAGCGCTCTGGAATTTTAATTACTTTATCAAGGTCGAAGCAGTCAATGGCTCGCTGCTGACCCCCAAGCTCACCGATTACCAGTTTAATTTGTTCTATGACTTCGATACGGGCTTCGATACGCCGGTTGCCAGTCTCGGTAATTGGGATCTGACCGCCACGCTTGCAGCGGGCGGACTCAGCGGCCCGAATTCCACACTCGAACAGGATTCGCAGAATCTGTTGTTCGGATTCCTGGCCGCCGGCTCACCCGGCTTCATTACTCCTCCGGGCGGCAGTTTCAATCCAAATGCGCTGGGTGAGTATAACTTCGGTATCCAGGTACAGAAAAATGGCTGGGGTATCGAAACTGTCGCCATGGACGTGCAAGTCGTACCGGTTCCGGCCGCTGCCTGGCTGTTCGGCTCGGCGCTTGGACTGCTCGGCTGGATGCGGCGCAAAGTAACGTAACGCCATTTCTCGCCGGACTTACGCAGGAAACCCGCCTCTTCGGCGGGTTTCCTGTTTGTGGAAAACACGGTTGAACCGGCTGCGGCATTCCGGTGCGGTCCATGCTCTTTCCCTGACCGGCTTTTTCCGCCGCGCCTCGGTGTTTCCCAAGGGTTAGTCCGGACGAAAAAGGCTATCCCGGGAAAGCCCTGGGAGACAACCAAAAACACACACCTGAAAAAAAAGAATTTCCCAACCAACCATAATTACCCCTCATTTCGCTTCCATTCCCCCAAACATCTGTTATAGTCCGCCTCGTCCTGGCGCACTTCGGTCTGCGCCATTCACTCCAGGCCAGCGCTTCTGCGGCCTTGGAGCCATCAAAAAGATTTGCCCCCGACCGACCCATGCCGGATGAAGATCCGTTGCGTTTGGGCGGGGCGCTCCCGGAGTATTTACAACATGTTATTTTCCAAACTCGGCCTGTCGGCCGAATTGCTGCGCGCCATTCAGGAACAAGGCTACGAAGAAGCCACCCCGATCCAGCAGCAAGCCATACCGCTCGTGCTGGAAGGACGCGATATCCTGGCCGGCGCACAAACCGGTACCGGTAAAACCGCCGGCTTTACGTTGCCCATGCTGCAGCGTCTGCAAATGTCCGCAGCCGGCGACAAACGCCGCCGGCGCATTCGGGCCCTGGTCCTGACACCGACCCGCGAACTGACGGCTCAGGTTGCCGAGAGTGTCCGGTCCTACGGACGGCATTTGCCGTTCAAGACCGCCGTCATATTCGGCGGCGTCAGCATCAACCCGCAGATTTCAAAGTTACGCAAAGGCGTCGACATCGTCGTGGCCACGCCCGGACGTCTGCTCGATCACCTCCAGCAGGGCACGATTGACCTGGGCCACGTCGAGATGCTCGTGCTCGATGAAGCCAATCGCATGCTCGACATGGGCTTTATTCGCGACATCCGTAAAGTGCTCAAGGCGCTGCCGGCCGATCGCCAGAACCTGCTGTTCTCGGCAACCTGCTCGAAGGAAATCAAGCGACTTGCCGATGACCTGCTGAACTCGCCGACCGAGGTCCAGGTCACGCCACGCAATACGACGGTAGAACGCGTCACCCAGATCGTGCACCCGGTCGACCGGCGTCGTAAACGCGAACTGCTGTCACACCGCATCGGTGCGGAGAACTGGCGACAGGTACTGGTTTTTACGCGCACGAAGCACGGCGCCAACCGCCTCGCCGAACAGTTGTCGAACGACGGCATCAAGGCCACGGCCATTCACGGTAACAAGTCGCAGGGTGCCCGGACCCGTGCACTGGCGGAATTCAAGACCGGAACGGCGCGGGTACTGGTCGCAACCGACGTTGCCGCACGCGGCCTGGACATCGATCGCTTGCCGCATGTCGTCAATTTTGAATTGCCCAATGTCCCGGAAGACTATGTGCACCGGATCGGGCGCACGGCTCGCGCCGGGCAGGCAGGACATGCCATCTCCCTGGTCTGTGTTGACGAACTTAAACTCTTGCGCGGAATCGAGCAGCTGCTGGGCAGTGACATAGAACGGCAGATCATTCCCGGTTATGAGCCGGATCCGCGCATCAAGGCGGAACCAATCACCAGGGGGCGCTCCCAGCGCGTAGTGAATCGCAAGAGCAGTACACGCAGGAAAAAGAATACCGGGGGCCCTGGGGGCCGCAATGCACAGCGCAACCGCTCATCGGGACGCCAGCGACGGCGCGCGGGATAATTTCAACCGGGATCGCGAAGAATCTGATTTGCCGCGTTACACCCGCATGCACCCATGACGCCGCCGCCCGGATGCGTGCCGGCGCCGCACTGGTAAAGGCCCGGCACCGGCGTACGGTAACCGCCGGCCGCCGGCACCGGACGTCTGAACCACAGGCGATCCGGCGTCATGGCACCGTGAAAGATGTTGCCGCCGGTGATACCGAAAATACGTTCCAGATCCGTCGGCGCAAGAACCTCCCGATGCAACACGCTATCGCCGAAACCGGGGGCAACTTCATCGATGAGCGAGAAAACCCGATCGGCAAAACGATCGCGCCTGTCGCTCCACCAGGCATCGTCCTTCGCACAGGGCACGTGCTGGACAAATAGCGATGCGACGTGTTTGCCGGCTGGAACGATGCTGGTGTCGATGATCGACGGGATCGTCATCTCTATCATCGGGCGTTCCGGCAGCCTGCCCGCCTGCGCCGATGCAAATGAGTCTTCCAGGTCCGCCATGCACGTTGCACCGACGTGGATCGTACCGTGCAATTCCGCGCGCGCCCCCGGCCGGCATCTGAACTGCGGCAAGCGGTCCAGGGCGACATTGATTTTCAGGACCGGACTGCGAAAGTCCAGGCCGGCCGTCTGCCGGCGTACGTCGTCCGGCAACAGGCTTTCATCCAGAAGGCCCAGCAGCGTGACCCGTGGATCGGCGCTGGATACGACGATCCGGGCCGAAAGTTCGCTGCCGTCTTCGAGAATTACGCCGTTCGCCCGCCCGGCCTGCGTGCGAATGCCGGTGACTTTCGCCGCACAACGAATTTTAGCACCGTAACTTTTCGCCGCCGCTGCCAGCGCCGCGGATACACTACCCATGCCGCCGCGTGCATAGGCCCAGGTGCCGCGCATGCCGTTGGTTTTTCCCATGACGTGGTGTAACAGCACATAACCGGTACCCGGCGTCGATGGCGCAGCCCAGGCGCCGATGATGGCATCAGTTGCGAGTGTCGCACGCAGCGGTTCACTGTCGAACCAGGCCTCGATCATCGGCACCGCTGCACCGCGCATCATCGCTGCGGCTTTCGCCAGATCCGTGCCGAGCCGGCACCCGCGCCCCGCCAGATTCAGCAATATGCCGATATCATGCCAGCAGGGCCGGCGCGTCAGCGGCGGCGCCTGGTCGAGCAAGGGTTCGACCGTCTGCGCGACGCGTTCGAGAAACGTCTCGTATTCCGGGTACTGCCGTGCATCTTTTGGCGAAAAATAGCGAATCTCTTTGCCGGTGGCGACGCGGTCAGGGCCGAGCACGAGCCCACGGTTGTCGACCTGTGGCGTAAAAGAAGACGGATTGCGCGGCAACAGCGCAAGACCGAAATCGGCGAGACGCAATTCGCCGATGACTGCCGGGCGCAGCAGGCCGGCAACGTACGACGCTCGAGAAACGCGAAAACCCGGCCATAATTCCTCGGTCACGGCACATCCGCCGATGATCTCGCGTCGTTCCAGGACCAGTACCCGGCGCCCGGCACGTGCCAGATAGGCGGCTGCCGTCAGGCCGTTGTGCCCGGCGCCGATAACAATGACGTCATAATTAACCGTGGCAATCGTCACGGGGACCGTACCCGTCCCCCATGGTCATTCGTCTTCGGCGGGCCGAAATTCCGCGCAAAGCTGCTTCTGTACATCGGGCGGTACCCTGTCGTAGTGGTCGAACGACATCGTAAAAGCACCCTCGCCGCCGGTCAGTGACTTGAGCGTTGTCTGATAATCTCCCATCTCGGCCACCGGCACGTCGGCCTGAATCCGCACGCGGTTACCCGACAGGGTTTCATTGCCGTTAATCCGTCCGCGCACACCCGACAGGTGCCCGGTAATATCGCCGACATGTCCTCCCGGCGTCGTGACTTCGATATGCGCGATGGGTTCCAGGACAATGGGGCCGGCCTTCCCGATCGCATCTGCGAATGCCTTCTTGCCGGCTGCGACAAATGCAACTTCTTTCGAATCGACCGGGTGATGCTTGCCGTCGTAGACCGTTACCCGTACATCCTGCAGCGGGTAACCGGCGATCGCGCCATCGTTCAGCACTTGCCGTACCCCCTTCTCGACGGCCGGAATAAACTGGTGCGGAATCGACCCGCCCACGACCTTGTTGACGAACTCGAATCCGGCATCGCGTTCGAGCGGTTCGATGCGCAGGTACACTTCGCCGAATTGTCCGGCTCCGCCGGTCTGTTTCTTGTGACGAAAATGCCCCTCTGCCTTTCGCGTTATCGTCTCGCGATAACTGACCTTCGGCGGATGCGTCTTCACTTCGACATCGTATTCATCCTGCATGCGCTCGAGCACGAGCCGCAGATGAAGCTCACCCAGCCCCCTGAGTACCGTCTCGTTGGCCTGTGCATTTAATTCGAGCTACAGACTCGGATCTTCCGCGGTCATCTTGTGAAGGGCATCGGATAGTTTCTTTTCGTCACCGCGCCGGACCAGCTCCAGGGCAACCCCGTACATCGGCGGCGGGAGCGCCACGGACTTCAGATGAAACTGATCTTCGTCATGACTCCCGTGCAGAACCCCGTCAAAATGCAGATCCTCTATCTTGGCTACGGCACAGATATCCCCGGGCACGGCACTGGCGACTTCAATCGTTTCCTTGCCCTGCAGACGGTACAGGTGTGCAACTTTGAATGCCTTGCGGCGATCCCCGACAAACACCTGATCACCCGCCCTGACGGTCCCCTGGTGAACACGGAAGATCCCCATGCGTCCAATATATGGATCGACGTTGATCTTGAACAAATGACCGATGAAATGATCCTGCGGGTTGCCGGTGGCCTTGACGAGTTTTGCATTTTCGCCCTCGCCCTGCATGAATTCCGGCAAATTGGCTTCCAGCGGACTCGGCATCAGCCTGGCAATGATGTTCAGAAGCTGGTTCAGCCCGGAGCCGGTTTCGGCGGAAACGAAGCAGACCGGGATCAGGTGACCACGACGCAACGCCCTCTCGAAGGCATCATGGAGCTGCTCTGGACTGATGTCCTCGCCCTGCTCCAGATAGACCTCCATCAATTCATCGTCGAGCTCGACGACCTGATCGATCATCTCGGTGTGCGCGGCCGCTACGGAAGAAAAATCAGGCATTTCATCGGCAGGACTGAAGAAACAATCGACAACGCTGCCGGCGTCATTGGCCGGCAGATTCAGGGGCAGGCAGGCACGACCGAATTCCCTGCGAACGTCATTCAATGCCGCCTCCGGATCGGCGCCTTCGGCATCGATCTGGTTGATAATGATCATTCGGCACAGATTCTGACCGGCGACAAACTTCATCAACCTCTGCGCGACCATCTCGACGCCGACCTGTGCATTAATGACGACCGCTGCCGTATCGACGCCGGATAACACGCTCATCGAGCGGCCGGAAAAATCCGGGTAACCGGGTGTATCGAGAATATTGACAAAAATGCCGTCGAAATCGAAATGACAGACGGCGGTATCGAGAGAATGCCGGTGTTGCTTTTCCTGTTTCAGAAAATCCGACACAGTAGAGCCCTTATCGACCCTGCCAGGCGATCGGATCGCCCCCGTCCTGGCAAGCAAGGCTTCCAGCAACGTGGTTTTGCCGGAACCGGAATGCCCGACCAGCGCAATATTGCGAACGTGCGCCGTGTCATGAAGCGTCTGCTTTGTGGCCACATTTACCCCCTTATTCGTTGTTTTCAGGAGACCGGCTCGATCGTCGAGCGCCCGTGTTTGCCAAATATAGCAAAGTGCAATGAAGGCCGCCGCGTGGATAACCGAAAGCCGGACCCGGATTGGCGTTGCAGCGCCCGCCAATCGGTGGGATATTCAGGCACATGACCAACAAACGGTTCATGATCCGCCTGGTGCTGATATCCCTGCTGGTGGGAATGCCGATCGCACAGGGGGCTGAAAGAGGTATCGGTAAAATCTTTGCAACCCGATCGGAAATAATCGCCACGCACGGCATGGCCGCCACGAGCCAGCCGCTGGTCACGCAAATTGCGCTGGACATTCTCAAACAGGGCGGCAGCGCCGTCGATGCGGCGATCGCAGCCAATGCCGCACTGGGCCTGATGGAACCGATCGGCAGCGGTATCGGCGGCGATCTGTTTGCGATTGTCTGGGAGGAAAAATCCCGCCATTTGTGGGGCCTGAACGCCAGCGGACGATCCCCGCAATCACTGACCTTGCAGTATTTTCTCGACCGGGGCATGGAACATATTCCTGCCCATGGTGTTCTGCCCGTATCGGTGCCGGGTGCAGTCGACGGCTGGTTCGAGTTACACGACCGATTCGGCCGTCTGCCGATGACCACGATCCTGCAACCGGCCATCGACTACGCACGCGACGGGTTCCCGGTTTCCGAAATCATCGCCCGGGGCTGGCAGCGCAATGCCCGTGTTTTGAAAGACTATGCCGGTTTTGCCGAGACCTTCATGCCCGACGGCAAGGCGCCGTCCAAAGGTGACATTTTCCGAAACCCCCGGCTGGCCAGAACCTACAGCCGGATCGCCAAGGGCGGCAGAGACGTTTTTTATCGCGGCCCGATCGCCAGAGAAATTGCCGAACACATGAAACGACACGGCGGATTTCTGACCGCGGCCGATCTGGCCGCACACCACTCCGAATGGGTTGAACCGGTCGGTACCGATTATCGCGGCTACACACTGTGGGAATTACCGCCCAACGGCCAGGGAATCGCGGCACTGCAGATGCTCAATATTCTCGAATCTTACAATCTGCGCAAAATGGGTTTCGGCAGCGCCGATCACATTCATACTTTTGTCGAAGCGAAGAAACTGGTCTTCGAAGACCGCGCGAGATTCTATGCAGATCCCGATTTCAGTGCTATACCCGTTGCTGCGCTGATCTCCAAAACGTATGCCGCCAAACGACGCAAATTAATCGATCCGCGCCGGGCAGCCGCCGCCTATCCTCCCGGCAATCCGGCGCTGGAAACCGGCGATACGATTTACCTGACCGTTGCGGATAAGGACGGCAACATGGTGTCGCTGATCCAGAGCAACTATCGCGGCATGGGGTCCGGCATTACTCCGGGCGAGTTAGGCTTCGTCTTACAGGATCGGGGGCAGCTATTCAGCCTTGAACCGGGCCACCCCAACGTCTATGCGCCCGGCAAGCGCCCCTTCCATACAATCATTCCCGCCTTCGTCACCCGCAACGGTTATCGCTACATGAGCTTCGGGGTCATGGGCGGCGCGATGCAACCCCAGGGCCATGTCCAGATCATGATGAACCTGGTCGACTTTGACATGAATCTGCAGGAAGCCGGGGACGCACCGCGCATCAACCATACCGGTTCCAGTCAGCCCACCGGCGAGCAGATGCAGGATGGCGGGAAGGTTTTTCTCGAGGCGGGCTTTTCGCCGGAAACATGGCAGGAACTCGAGGCCCGCGGACACCGGCTTGGAAAGAGACCGGGAATATTCGGCGGCTACCAGGCCATCATGTGGGACAACAAACGCAAGGTCTATTTCGGCGCATCCGAATCGCGCAAAGACGGCCAAGCAGCCGGTTACTAGCACAATTTTACGTCACCGACTCTCCGGAGATGGCAATGAACTGGCCGGACATCGCCCCCGCTGCAGCAACCTTATTCTTCATCATGGATCCGCTTGGAAACATGCCGGTCTTCAATGCAATACTCCAGCGCTTTGACCGCAAGAAACGTGCCCGGATTGTCGCCCGGGAAATGCTGTTTGCGCTGGTTATCCTGATGACCTTTCTTTTTGCCGGCACCGCTATCCTTGATTTCATGCGGCTGACCCAGTCATCGCTCAGTATTGCCGGCGGCATGCTGCTGTTTATTATCGCACTGCGCATGATTTTTCCGCGGCCGGTGTCGGTACAGACCGAGCAGGTGGAAGATCCTTTCATAGTGCCGCTCGCAATGCCGATGATCGCCGGGCCATCTACGATTGCCATTCTTCTGTTGCTCAGCTCGAGTCAGCCGGAGCATATCTGGGACTGGAGCCTGGCGTTACTCATCTCATGGGCCGGCACGGCCGTGATTCTGACTGCCTCGCCCTTCCTGATGCGTTTTCTCGGTAATCGCGGTTCACGGGCGCTGGAGCGGTTAATGGGCATGCTGATCATCCTGCTCGCAACACAGATGTTGCTAAATGGCGTTTCGGAGTTTGTCGGCTCTCTATCGGCCGGCTGATGGCTCGGCTGCCAAACCGGACATCGGTACTGATTTCTTTTTTTCTGTTTTAGCAGCCTGTTAGTCTTTATATTCAACTGCTTGAAGCAGCCATCAAGGTGCGCGAAGCACCGCTGGCATCGATCGTGTCAAGCTCTACGGGCCGCCGCCATACGCTCTGAACGTAGTCGAGAACTTTCTCGGTACGGCGCAGGTCGAGCCCCCGTCCGTCATTTTTGTAATCGTGGACGAGGTGAAGCTTGCCGTCGACATCGACCCGGTCGGCAGTGACGATAGGTGCCCCAAAATTATATTTCGATGCGAGTATGGCCTCGTGCAGTTCCTCTATTTCGGTTTCCACCACCCGTACAGTGCCGTCTTTGCCCGCAATGTACCGGAATAATCCGAGTTCCCCGGCGAGTTCTGCCGTCAGATGGTTGCGAATGAAACTGAAGTCATCATCATGCTTACGTACCTCGAAGGCATACTCGATCCCGTGCTCTTCGATTATCTTTTCCCACATGCAAAAACCCAGATGATACGGATTCGGTGCCAGCGAGACCTGACTGCCCGATGCATGCGGACGCACGACATCCGAATGCGTTTTGATCGCATCGACGTAATCCTGTTGAGAAAGAAAATCCGCCTCGCACAACAAGCGGGCATGCCAGTAACATGCCCATCCCTCATTCATGATCTGGCAGGCAAATACCGGCTGAAAATAGAACGATTCTTCGCGTACGGCGAGAAAAATATCACGCTCCCAGCCTTCGAGTTCAGGCGCATAGTGCGCGATAAACCACAGCAGATCCTGCTCGGGGCCGGGCGGGATTTTTGCCGCAACCTGTGCCGGTTCGAGTTCTGCGACCGCTGTGTCTGCGCCGGGCAACAAATGAAAACGCTCCTGGAAGCACCGTCCTCGTATGCCGACGGTTCACAGTACTTCGGATACAGGCTGCGGTGCACGCTTTTGAATGAATCGATATGAGCTTCGAGGGCCAATGCGGCATCCAGAACGGTCTCCACCCGCTTCTGCCCGTGTTCTTCGATGGCCTGCTCGATACGCTTCGCGTGACTGGCGGCCAATTCGACGATCTGGTAACCGATTTCATCCTGAACGCGCCGAAACAGCCCGTTGTTCTTGGAGAAATCCGCATGACCGAGCACGTGTGCGATCACCAGCGTATTCTCGGGAATACTGTTGCCTTTGGCGAGATAGGCACGGCCCGGGTTGCCCGGAAAGACAACCTCGTACAAACGCGAATGCCCCATCCGGCGCTGGATCATCTGGTGAATATAGCGAACACCGAAAGACCAGTGCGCCATGCGTACCGGAAGCCCGTAGACTGCAATTTCCAGCATGAAACTCTGCGGTACCTCTTCGAAGTGCAGCGGAAAATAATCGAGGCCCATTCCCTGACCTAGTTCTTCGAGTTGCTGACCGATTTCTCCGAGTGTCCGTGCCATTACTTCCTCCCGCTCGACGAATACCGTACGTCAGCGTATCTGTGTGGCGGCATGTTGCCGGAAAAAGCCTCGAATGGCCTCCCAGACCGATTCGTCGCTGGTCAGCGCGAAACTGCTGGCCGGAGCGCCGGCTTCAACCGCTGCCTCGAAGATACCGGCTGTTTCGGTTGCGAGCGCCCGATCGGCAGAAGCCGGTGTTTCTATATAGCCCAGGCTATTTGCTACAGACGCGATCTTCCCCAGACTGTCGGCAGCCCGATCATGGTCGTCGCGAAAATTCTCGCCGTCCGAGGCATAAAACAGGTAAATATTATATCGGGACGGGTCGTACCGGCTGTCGATGATATCGACAACGGTATTGAATGCAGTCGACGCGACCGTACCGCCCGAGCCTCGCACCTGGAAAAACTCCGCCTCGTCAAATTCCCAGGCCTTGACGGTATGCGCAACGTACACGAGCTCGATCTGCTGGTACTGACGCCGCAATCCCTGCATGACCCAGAAGAAAAATGTCTTGGCCAGCTTCCGGTCCCGGTCGCGCATGCTCGACGAAACATCCATCGTAAAAAAAACGACCGCCTTTGTCGCCGGCTGCCGGCGCACGACGAGTTGCCGGAAACGCAAATCTTCATTGGTAAATGCCGGCCCATTGGCATCGACGGCACGGCGTTTGATCGCCTCCTTCATCGAACGACGGCGATCCAGCCGTGACCGGGCGCCACGACGGTTCCAGCCCTCACGCACATAGTCGTCATCGCATGAATCTCCGGTCTTCATCCGCAAGTCCGGCAATTGCAACTCTTCCCAGAGCCATTCCACGAGGTCGTCGATTCTGAACTCCAGCATGAGTTCGAAGCCGCCTTCGCCGTTTCCGCCTTCGCCTTTCTCGCCATTACCGGAATGTTGTTCCCGGCCGGCCTTGCCGAGCTTGTCGCCGGGTCTGGCGTCACCCTGCCCGGCGCCGACCTGCTCTTCGGGAGCGCGCAACCGGAACCTGAAGTGCTCCATGAACCGGACCGGAACTTTTACGGTATTTTCCCCGCCACCCAGTACATCCGCCTGCGAAAGCAATTCGGGCAGCTTCTCGCGTACGGCCCTACCGATAATCTCATTATGCCGCAACCAGTCCCGCGCTCCCCGCGAGAACAGATCGTACCAGTCGTTCCGGTCTTCCCCGAGGCAGGCAAATGTCGATGGCAGACTCATTGTCGTCATCAAATCCTATTCCTGCGAAAGCAACGTTGTTACGTAGTTCAACGCTTCGCTCGCACTGTGATGGTCATAACCGTATTCCTCTACGAGGCGCTCCTGTACCGCAGAAATCTTTTGCTCGGTGTCCTCGTCCGGGCGGGTGGAGGATGTAACTAGACGCAATACATCCCGGCGTTCCTCGAAAAGATACTGTTCGATTGCATCATGCAGCCGGGAATGACTTTCGAGCGTAAACTTCTCTCCGGCCTTGAATGCAACCATGGCTTTGCGTACGACTTCCTGGCGGAAAGACTGCTTGCCCGAGTCCGATACCTTGATCTTTTCCTCGACCGAACGCATGAAACGCTCGTCCGAAGACCGTGATTCACCGGTGATCGGGTCGGTAATCTCCCGCTTGTCCAGCGATGCCTCGACTTCATCGAGATATTTTTCGAGCAATTGCTGGGCCTCGTCTTCGAATGATGCGAACAGGGCCCGATGTACATCTTCCTTGACCCAGCGGTTATAGAAATCCTTTCGTGCTATGACCAGGTGATCGATCCACTGTTTTTTCTGGGATTCGTCCATCCGTGCATCACTCTCGATGGCATCCTTGAGCGCGAGTAACATTTCCATGCTGGTCAGGCTCTGCGCATCGCTGCGCGTGATTGCATTTGATATTGCATTGATGACAAACCGCGGACTGATGCCGTACAGGCCCTCATCGGGACACTGAGCCTTCAGCTTCGGCACATCCGCCGGCGAAAAGCCCTCGGCATCTTCACCGGCATACAGCCGTATTTTCTTGGAGGCATCGAGGCCTTCCTGCTCGGTCTGCTGCACCCGCGTCAGGATGGAGAAGACCGCTGCGAGCGTCAGTGCATGGGGATCGAGGTGAACCCTGCGAAATGCCGGAGCGCTGGAAACGAGTTTGCCGTAGATACGTGCTTCGTCACGATAGGACAATGTATACGGCACCTTTACGATCACCATTCGATCGAGCAATGCCTCGTTTTCCTTTTCTTGGATGAACTTGTTGAATTCAGCGAGGTTGGTATGCGCCAGGATCGTCTCATCTACATGGATCAGCGGAAACCGCGATACCTTGACGTTTTTCTCCTGGGTCAGGGTCAACAGCAGGTATAAAAATTCCCGCTTGACCTTGAGAATTTCGATCATTTCCAGAACACCGCGGCTTGCCGCATACACGGCGCCGGACCATGACCATGCCCGCGGATCTCCCTCGTCGCCGACGTCGGCGACCTTCGACAGATCCACGGAGCCGACCAGATCGGCGATATCGGCGGTCGTCGGATCGTGCGGCGCATAGGTTCCGATGCCGATCCGCGATGCCTCGGACAAGAAGATCCTCTCGACCGGGTACTTCATGAAATCACCGCCATACTCATCGTCGAGCACAGCCTGGCTGTAGGGGCTGACCTGCCCTTCGAGCTCCACGCCATATGTCTCGCGGAACTTCGCACGCAGACTTGCCGGAATCATGTTCAACGGCGATTCATGTAACGGCGACCCACCGAGCGCGTAGAGTGCGCCTTCGTCCGTATGGCTGTATTCCTCGAGTGCCCGCTTCAGCAAAATAACGATAGACGACTTCCCCCCGGACGGCGGGCCCAGCATCAGAAGCAATCGCCGGCCTACGTCGGACCCGGCGCTTGCTGCCTTGAAATATTCGATGACACGATCCAGGGCATTATCGATACCAAAAAGATCCTCTATAAAAAGATCCTTGGGGTTCGTCGATTCGGGGTGATCATTATTTCTCTGATCACGATACCAGCACAACATGTCATAGATATACTGATGGCTGGTGCGAGTGAGTTTGTACGGGTTTGCCGGCAGAATATCTGTAAGAAATTCAGCGAACGTTCCGCGCCATCGCGATATCTGATGGTTAGATGCAAAGCTCGTCAGGTCGTCGATGAACCCGGAGCCTTCATGGCTCTCGATCACGCGGTTGGTATCCGGCACACTCATCATGTCACTCTCCTTGGCGGGTGGAGATTTCTCGCTATTTTTTTCTTCTCGTTCTTTTTCTTTTTTTTCGGTAAAAGCTCCTCTGGTTTACGTTCCGGCAGACCTGATTTGCTGCATGCCGGCTTCTGAAAGACTTGATGCTCAGACTCGCCTGTGGCCCAATCAAAGTCTGTGAGAGAGTTCACAGTCTTATAAACATATTAAACATATTCCGACTGCCGGGCGGGTTATCGATTGCACGGCCCGGATAAATCCGCACAGCAGCGGGAGAGACCGGCAAGACACGCGAATACTTATTTTTTTCCTTAGTCTACAAATACTTGCAACGTGGCGACTGACAGGCTACCCGTTCTGCGACAATCGGAAACGGGCCTTTGCCGCAACCATGCATCCACAACCGGGAATCCCGGATTTGAGCGATATGCAACATAATGCTTTCTGTCTCCGGATCGCGAACGGCAACCGTGATTGATCCCGGAAGGACACGGCAAATCATGCGCAAATCAGCGGGCAATGCATGCCGCCTGAGCCTGGTCCTTTTATCGGCACTGGTACTGGCCGCCTGTTCGGCGGAACGCGAGGAGTCGGTCTCCGATGAACAGGCGGTCGTCGACTACGGCCTGTTGCAGACGGCCCCGAAAGAACCGATTTCCTTTACCGATGAAGTCCTGCCGATTCTCAACAGGCGCTGCGTCGTCTGTCATGGCTGCTATGACGCACCATGCCAGCTCAAACTGACGTCGACCGACGGCATCCGGCGCGGCGCCAACCAGGAAAAAGTCTATAACGGAACACGCATCAAGGCCATGAAAACGACACGCCTGGGTATCGATGCCAAAACCGTCCATGAATGGCGCGACAGGAATTTCTCTCCGGTTCTGAACGAAAACCCGGCGACAACGGACGATCCGGGCGAACAGAATCTGCGGCAATCCGTTCTCTACCGGATGCTGCGGCTCAAGCAATTGCATCCGCAGCCCAGGACGGGCATGTTGCCGGAAACCTTTGACATCTCTCTCGACCGCAAACAGTCCTGCCCGAAGATCGATACATTCAGTGAATACGCCGGCAAACACCCGCTATGGGGCATGCCGTATGCGATGCCGAATCTCGATGACGGGGAATATCGCACGCTTGTGCAGTGGATCGCGCAGGGAGCGCCCGAATCGCCACCGGCACGGCCGTCGCCGGCAGCCCGGGGGCGAATCGTCCTGTGGGAAACATTTCTGAACGGTAATACGAATAAGCAGCAGCTGGTCAGCCGGTACCTCTACGAGCACCTGTTCATTGCCCACCTGCACCTGGCCGGCACGCCGAACCGGGAGTTTTACCGCCTAGTCAGGTCGCGTACTGCGCCGGGGCTGCCCATCGATGAAATTCCGACGATCCGGCCATTAGACGATCCCGGACCCGATGCATTTTACTATCGGCTGAAGCTCTACGATGCGAGCATCGTCGCCAAGGATCATGTCGTTTACGAATGGTCGGACCAGAAAATGGCGCGCTATCGGCATTTATTTCTCGCCCCCGATTATGCGGTCGACGAACTGCCCTCTTACGATCCGGGACCTGCCTCAAACCCGCTGCTGACATTTGCGCCGATTCCGGCAGACTCCCGCTACCGGTTCCTGCTCGACGATGCACGTTTTTTTATCCAGGGATTCATCAAGGGCCCGGTCTGTCGCGGCCAGGTCGCGCTGAATGTCATCGAGGATCATTTCTGGGTCCTGTTTTTCGATCCGGACCGGCACGTTTTCACCGAAGATGCCGAATTTCTCCAGGCGGCGGCCGAACACCTTGTGATGCCAGGCGAGACCGTCAGTACACTCAATCTCTTTGCGATCTTCACGCGTTATTGGGAGAGCCAGAAGAAGTACCTGGCCCTGAAAGAAAAATATCTCGAAAATATTCATACCCGTGATCTCGACGATGCCATGGAATATATCTGGGACGGGGAAGGGAATAATCGTAGCGCGGCACTCACGATATTCAGGCATTTCGACAGCGCTTCGGTCGTATACGGTCTGGTCGGAGATTACCCGGAAACGGCCTGGATCATCGACTACCCGCTGTTTGAAAGGATTCACTATTTACTCGTTGCCGGCTTCGATGTGTACGGCAATCTGGGACATCAGCTCAATACGCGCCTGTACATGGATTTTCTCCGCATGGAGGGTGAAGATTATTTTCTGCTCTTTCTGCCCGCCGATGACCGCAAGGTAATTCGTGCTGCCTGGTATCAGGGTTTGCGCGAACGACGCGCCAAACTCATGAAGGAGCCCATGACCTGGATCGATATCGAACCTGTTACCGGCTACAAAACAGGTGACACGCAACGGGAGTTATATCGGCACATCGAAAACCGCCTCGGGCCTTTAGGGGTTCCCGCCGGTTCTCTCAATCGCTGCACCACCTCCCGCTGCGAAAATAGCGACAACCTCGATGCAGTCGACCGGGCCATGTCTCGCCTGGCCGGGCTGCACGGCCCGGTCCTCGAAATCTTCCCGGATACGGCGCTCGTGCGCGTTACTGCCGGCTCGGCTGCCGGTGACCGGGCCTTCACATTGATATTGAACAAGGGCTACAAAAACCTGACTTCAATTTTTTCGGACGAAGCCAACCGTGACCGGGAAGACGATACGCTCAGTGTCCTGAGAGGTATTATCGGCTCATACCCGAATTTCTTTTTCCAGGTTCCCGAGGCCCGGATCGATCATTTCGTCGATGATCTGTCCGGCATTCGCAACCGCGCCGGATACGAGCGGGTTGTAGCGCGCTATGGAATTCGTCGAACCAGCAGCCATTTCTGGCAGAATGCAGACTGGTTCCAGCAGGACTATGCGCGCCAGGAACCGATCGAATCCGGAATTCTCGACCTCAATCGCTATCGCAACCGTTGACGACTCAGGCGCAGCCTGCTCGCTCGAATCGTTCTATCCATTCCCGGGCAAATACTTCGGCGGGAACCGGGCGGCTGAAATGATAACCCTCGCCAGCCTCGCAACCGATTGCCAGCAACGTCTGCATGATATCGTCGTCTTCTATGCCCTCGGCAACGACCTCGATATCGGCGGCATGAGCCAGCTGGATCAATGCGCCGACGATGCGCCGATCCGTCTCATTGGACGGTATTGGCACGACCAGTGCTTTATCGACCTTGATCTGATCAAGCGGCAAGTTTTTCAGGGCGGATAACCGGAAATGTCCGGTACCAAAATCATCGAGCGCAATGCGCATGCCGCGATCGCGTAACCGGGTCAGTGCCACGACTGCTGCTTCCTCATCCTGCTGGAGGATCTCTTCCGTAATTTCCAGAAATAATCGTTCCGCCGGAAATTCCCAGCGTTCGAGACCCTGCTCGACAACCCGCTGCAACTCCGGATCGAAGACATTACCCGACGTCAGATTAACCGCCAGGGTAAATTCAGGTACTCGCGCGATCCAGTCACGGGCGCTGGCCAATGCCGAATTCAGCACAAAGTCCAGCATGGTCCGGACACTATCGGTGCTCGTCAGTTCCGGCATAAAATAGCTCGGCGGTATCGTGCCTGCACGCGGACTTTGCCAGCGAATCAATGCCTCGGCACCCATCAAACGGCCAGAACGCAGATTGATGCGCGGCTGGTAATGCAATTCAAATTCACCGCGACGGATTGCTTCGTCGACATCGAACCATGACCGGGCACTCCTGCCATTGCCCTGCTCCGTGTTTTCCGCCAGGTTCGGCGTAAATACCCGGTAAGTCTCGCCGCGCCGCCTGGCCTGCGCCAGTGCAATCTCGCACTGGCGAAGCAGCTCTTCGGGTGTCGCTGCCGGCTCGGGCAATAAAGAGATCCCCATGCGTGCATGAATACTGGCTTTCCCGGTTCCGATCCGGACCGGATCCGAAGCGATATTGGCGATCTTTTCCGCGCCCGAAACCGCGTCACCCTCGTGCAGCGGGTTCTCCAGCAGCAGTGCGAATGACGTACCGCTGATTTCGAATGTCAGCCCCTTGTGACCGACGACCCCGGCGAGTCGCACCGCAAATTCCTTCAGTACCTTGTCGCCGCCCAGGTACCCGAACCGCTCATTGACTTCCTCCATGCCGTCGAGCTGAATCAGGGCCAGTGCAATGGTCGACACGCCTTCCTTGTAACGCAGATTCTCGATCTCCCTGAGCAGCATGGAGAATCGGAAGTAGGATTTATCGTGATCCTGCATCAGGCATTGCCCTGTGGCCTCAGGAAATATTCCTGCGGATCGATGTCGAAAGAACCCGCGTCAAATCCTCCCTGAATCCATCGCGCGTTCTTTTTATCCTCACGATCGGGCAGGCTCGCCAGATCGACAACTTTATTGCGCCGCACCGGCTGCCGGTCGGTATCCAGGATCACCTGTAATTTCGGGCGCAGTCGACGAGCGGAATTCTGCTCGATGACGATTGCCACCTCGCCCGTATTCAGCTCGACCAGGCTGCCCGTCGGGAACATGCCGATTGCACGCACGAATTGCTCGGCGACCTCTTCCTGAAATTGTGTGCCCGCCAGACGGTTCAGATCGCGTACGGCATAGTACGCACATTTCTGATCGGCATAAGGTCGCCGGGAAATCATGGCATCATAACAATCGATAAGCCCGGCGATACGCCCGTAGACCGGGATGTCACCGGCAATGCCCTGCGGATACCCGCTGCCGTCGAGCCGTTCGTGGTGATAGCGGATCATGTCGGTAATTTCATCGCTGACACCGGATGACTTCTCGATGATCTCCAGACCGTACTGCACGTGCATTCGCATGATTTCACGCTCTTCGTCGGTCAGAGGGCCGTCTTTCAGACCAATCGATCTGGGTATCTGCGTATTCCCGATGTCGAGCAACAAAGCGCCTACAGCCAGGTTTGCCAGTCGACGCTCGGTCAGTCCCATTTCGTTACCCATGATCAGGGCCCAGATCGCCGTCGTAATCGTGTAACTGAAATGCCCCCGGTCACGCTTGCGCAAAAAACCGAGCCAGGCCATCGCATCGGGATTACGCTGCACGCTGGCCGCCATCGGCGCGACGGCCTTGTATAACTTGTCGATATCGACAGGACGGCCTTTTTTGACCTGCTGCAACACCTCCTTCATCCTGGCGCCGACTGCAACGTATGCCTCCATGGCCAACGGCGCCTCGATAGATGTCGGCGTGCGACCACTGGTTGTGGCGGGTGCCGTTTTCCCCCGCGAGAACCGTTGCATGAAAGCACGCAAATGCTGCATGCTCCTGCCCCGCACCGGCTCCCGGCGCCGAATCTGGGTTTTGGAAAAAGGATCGCTGATGGACCCCGAGTCGAGATGAGCCTTCAGGATATCCTTCTCGGACACGGCACTCTGCGATGCATCGACATAGACATGCTTGCAGAATTTTCTGAGCAGGCCGATCTCGTCTTCGCTGGAAATCCGGAAACCGCGTTTGATAAACGGGGTTGTCAGCCAGGAACAGTCGAGCTGGGCGACATACATCCCCTGTTCTATATTGGCCGTATCAATTTTTATGCGCTTTTGCAGCAAAATGGCTCCCTGAGAACCGTATTCCGGGGCATTGGAGCATGATAGCGACCGCAGTCCTGCGCGATGTGGCCGGCTTCACAGTTTATGCCGCAACAACAGTATCAACATCCCGGAATGAGCAGCGGTACCGGGCTGGGCCGATCCTGTCAACCTTTTACAGCCCGGACCGTTATAATCATGTTCCCGGATACCGGAGTACGAGCCATGCGACTTTCTTTGATGATTCTGCCGATAATCGTTCTGTCCGGATGCGCGGCACATCCCGATCCGATCGTCGATAGCCGGGGCGTCGACATGGCACGCTACGAACGCGACCTAGCCGATTGCAGAACTTACGGCGATCAGATTCATATCGAGCAGGGCGTCGCAAAGGGTGCCGCTGCCGGTGCAGCCGTCGGCGCGGCAACCGGTGCAATCAGCGGCGATGCGGCCAGCGGCGCCGGTTATGGCGCGATATACGGTGCCGCGGATTCGGCCAGGCTCAATGACCGCGAGAAACAGCGTGTCGTCAAGAACTGTATGCGCGGTCGGGGCTATCGTGTTCTGAACTAGACCGGATTTTCCGAACAGACATCCGGGTTCTTGCCATCCGCCTACTTCATGCCGGAACCGGATTTTTTGTCTTGTGCATACCCGATCCTGTAAGCATCGACAATCCCGGCCACCCAGCAAATTACCAGGACAGCCGTGGCCATATTGAGTAATTGCACATCGGCGCCTGCAGCTTGCCCCGATACCAATGCCGTCAGTTTGGCGACATCCGGCTGAATTTCACCATTCCGGATTCTTTCGGTAATTTGCAGAGCGCTCTCCACGGCCTGTGCAACCACGATGTACAGTCCGGCAACTGTCACCCCCGCCAGCACGGTCCCGGCAATATATTTCTTCAGGAAAAAATGCCCGAGGCCGGGAAATAACAGGGCCGATAACAGCGCCGCCTTGATTGCCCTACTCATCGTTATTCGGATTATTTGCCTGCGCTCATCGCCTCGGCCGCACGCTGTTTGCATGCGGGATCGTCCCCGGCATAGGGAAAAGGCGGAGCCGGGTCGTATTCAATGCCCACCTGGATGGCCTGGGCCACAGACCGGCCGGCAATTTCGGCACTCAATGCCAGTGCCATGTCAATCCCGGCCGATACACCGGCCGCCGTGAATATTTTACCCGCCCGGGTGATTCGCTTGCCCGTGTAGCCAAGACCCATTTTCTCGATCGTTTCGGCAGCTGCCCAGTGTGACGAAACGCCGCCCTGCGCAAGTATCCCCGCCCCGATCAAAACCAGCGCACCCGTACACACCGACACGGTATAACGGGAACCTTCATGCTGATCCTGCAGCCACTGCCGAATCGCGGGATCCTGTGCCACCGGCATGACGCATTCGGGGGGGCCGCCGGGCACGAGCAACACATCGGCCGGACCGGCGGCATCCAGATCACAGGTTGGAATAAAAGTCAGAAAGCCGGTATCCGAAGTGATGGCTTTGGCGGTGAGCGCAACAAACTGGACACGGGCCTCCGGTAGCCGACTGAGCACTTCGTAGGGGCCGATGGCGTCGAGCATCGTCATTCCGGGATAGACGAGAATATTTACCAGCATCGTTTATTCCTCGAAAACGAAGGTAAAGAACGGAATCCTGTTCACAGCCTGCTAATCGTCGTGCAATCGAATACCGGTCCCGCCGAGTCCGCAATAACCATCCGGATTTTTGGCAAGATATTGCTGATGGTATTCCTCGGCATAATAAAACTCGCCGGCCGGCACGATTTCTGTCCTGATCGTGTCGCGGCCGGCCTTGTGTAACGCGGCCTGGTAGGCATCCAGTGTCCGCCGGGCCGCTTCATGCTGGGCATCGCCGTTGAAATAAATCCCCGACCGGTATTGTGTGCCGGTATCGTTGCCCTGGCGCATACCCTGTGTCGGGTCATGTGACTCCCAGAACAGGGCCAGCAGCGAATCGTAGTCGATGCGATGCGGATCGAAGGCGACCAGTACGGCTTCGGCATGCCCGGTCTGTCCCGAACAGACTTCTTCGTAGGTCGGGTTCGGCGTAAAACCGGCCGCATAACCAACCGCCGTTGTGTAAACACCGGGTTGCTGCCAGAACACCCGCTCGGCACCCCATAAGCAGCCGAGAGCGAATACGGCACTCTGGATGCCGTCGGGAAACGGCGGCCGCAACGGGTGCCCGAGGACATAATGGACCGTCGCCCCCGGCATCGGCTCGGTCCGACCGGGCAATGCCGTCTCGGGCGACGGCAACATGGAACTCTGGCTGCGAAATAACATCTCAACTGTAACGATAACGCCCTGTGAGCGAGAGTGGAAGACGACGGGATACAGCCGGCTGCGATACGGACAGACACTGACCCGGACCTGATGCTAAAGTAATTGGTATTGCAGGCACCGTGTTACAGAGTCAGGAACAGCCCTTGTTTATGAGATCTTTTTCACCAGCCCTGGCGATCGTCATGCTGGCCATCATGGCGGGCAGGCCGGTTGCCGCCGAAGAAGCCTCTGCAGCCGGGATCGGGCCGCCGGCCCCGGCCGGAGAGACGATTGACGTACCGGTTGACGCCACTGCCGACGACGAACCATCGCTGGCGGCTCAACGTACCGCCGGACAGGCACACCTGGCGCAACTGAATGACGAGCAACGATACGATGAAGCCGCCGCGGTCGCCTTGCAGATCCTGCGACTGACCCAGGAGGAATTCGGCGAAGATGCGCCACAGGTCATCGCTCCGTTAATCGATCTCGCCGGGGTGCAACACCGGAATGCAGATCTCTCCGTTGCGGAAAAAAATCTGTCGGCTGCGATCCTGCTCATCGAGAAACACGCAGGACCACTGTCGGCCGATCTGATCGAGCCATTAATGAAGCTCGGAAAAATCTATAATGAGTCCGGACTCTATGATAAAGCCACGCAGACATTCGACCGGGCGCTGCGATTGAATCATATTAACCAGGGCTTCAAAAATCCCGAACAGCTGGCCATCATGGATGGCCTGACCGACAGCTATATTTTTCTGAATGATATCGAGGAGGCGACGTTCTACCAGGAAGCCCAACTCGAAATCGAACAACGCAGACTCGGCGTCGACAGTCCCGAAACGGCTCCGGCCTACTTCAAACTGGGCCGCTGGTATGGCCGCATCAACCGATATGAAGATGCAATCATGACTTACCAGAAAGCCGACCGGGTTGTTCGCCAGGCGCTTGGCAAAGACAGTCCCGAACGCACCGAGGGTCTGATGGGGCTGGCGCTGATCTACCAGCAAATCGGCAACCGCACGGCATCAAACAGCGTTTTGCGCAAAGCCCTGCAACTGAATGAGCAATCTCCCGACAGCAATCCTTTGCGCCGCGCGTCGATACTGGTCGCCCTGGGCGACAGCATGACCCGTGACGGAAGGTTTTCCATGGCACAGGAACAGTACACCGCTGCCTGGCAAACACTTCCGGACGATGAAATCGGCAATGATCTCCGCGAAAATTATTTCAGCAGGCCGATCCGGCTCGAAGGCAACCTGTTTCCGAGATATGCACGCCGCGCACGCGGTCAGGCGGCCGACCGGCTCAGGAAAGGGTCCATTCTGATCAATTTCTCGCTCGATGCAAAAGGGCGGGTCAGAAATCCAAGTGTCGTGGAAAGTTATCCGCAGGGCCTGATGGATAAGTCGTTCCTGTCGATCTACCGCAAGTCGCTGTTCCGCCCGTTATATGTCGACGGCATGGCGACGAACCGGGACAACCTGCTGGTCAGACATGAGTTTTGGTATGCCGACAAAAATGCAGCATCGGATGCGGATTCCACCGACGATACGAACGATGATTCCGGGGCCATTTCCAGGCCACCCGAAGGCCGCGGTCGGCTGGAGTACCCGGACGGTGACTGACGAAAATTCCGGTGTGAGGGCACACGATCACGGCGAAAAAATGCGGGCGATGGTCCTGCGCGGCAAACGCGACAGGCTGCGCCTCGAATGGCGGGAAATTCCGCAGCCAGAACCTCATGAAGTACTGGTAAAAATCGCCGCCTGCGGCGTTTGCCGTACAGACCTGCACGTGCAGGATAACGAATTGCCGGACATCGCCTACCCGATCGTCCCCGGACACCAGGTCGTCGGACATGTCGTCTCCGCAGGTTCACAGTCCATCCTGTCGCCCGAAACCTGCGTCGGAATCGCATGGCTTGCGCACACTTGCGGCGTTTGCGAGTTTTGCCGGTCCGGCCGTGAAAACCTCTGTGACCATGCGCGGTTTAACGGCTACCAGGTTGATGGCGGTTTTGCCGACTATATGCTGGCGGACTCGCGTTTCTGTTTCCCGCTGAATGCGTCCCTGGCCACGCCTGAAACGGCTGCGACGACGACTCCGTTACTGTGCGCGGGACTCATCGGCTTTCGCAGCCTGCGGATGGCCGGCGATGCCACGCGGATAGGCATCTATGGTTTCGGCTCGGCTGCCCACATCATCACACAGGTTGCCACATTCGAGAAACGTGAAATCTACGCATTCACGCGGCCCGGCGACAAAACCGCCCAGTCCTTTGCACGACGTGTCGGTGCAATCTGGGCGGGGGATTCCGACTGTCCGTCGCCTGAAAAGCTCGATGCGGCGCTGATTTTCGCGCCGGTCGGCAGTCTCGTGCCAAAAGCGCTGACCGACCTGAAAAAGGGCGGTGTCGTCGTTTGTGGCGGCATCCATATGAGCGACATCCCGTCGTTTCCCTATGCCGACCTATGGGAGGAACGCGGAATCCGCTCCGTCGCGAACCTGACCCGAACGGATGGCACGCAATTCATGGCGCTTGCCGGCCATGTACCGATTCATCCGCAAATTGCGACCTACCCGCTCGAAGCGGCGAATGATGCACTCGACGACTTGCGCAACGGGACGATCAACGGCACGGCGGTGCTGATCATGTAATTTCCGGGCCTGAATCTTCAGGGGGGTCGGCTATGGCTTCGATTCCTATAAACTGGAACCTGCCATGACCAACCTGCTGCTCTATACCGCCTCGGTACTGATCTGGGGATCGACCTGGTTCACCATCGTGTTCCAGATCGGCGTCGTTCCCCTCGAGGTCTCCCTCGCATACCGCTTCCTGATAGCGGCCGTCGTTGCATTCATCTGGTGCGCGCTCACCGGCCGGTCCCTACGCTTTGGCTGGCGGGCGCACGGCCACTTCCTGCTGATGGGTATTTTTCTGTTCGGACTGAACTATATGGCTGCCTATGCAGCGCAGATCTATATCACGTCCGCGCTGAACGCGATTGTTTTCTCATCCATGGTGTGGATGAATATTGTCAATGCACGCATCTTCCTGGGTACGCGCACCGATCGCAGCACCTACTTCGGAGCCGGCCTCGGCGTCGTCGGCATCTTCATCATTTTCCAGCCGGCAATCCACGACGTATCCATGTCCGATCATGTCTTTATCGGCGCCTGCCTGTCATTGACCGGCGCCTTGCTGGCATCGTTTGGCAACATCATCTCGCAAACCGCACAGCGCCGGGCTCTTCCGGTCATGTCTTCGACGGCCTGGGGGATGCTTTACGGTGCAATGCTGAATAGCGGGCTGGCCTTCCTGCTCGGAAAGCCATTCGACTTCGACCCGTCCCCGGCATACGTCGCGTCTCTGCTGTATCTGGCCGTGTTCGGCTCGGTCGTCGCGTTCGGTTGCTACCTGACCCTGCTCGGTCGCATCGGTGCCGACCGGGCCGGCTACTCGATGGTCATGGTTCCGGTTGTCGCACTGATCCTGTCGGTACTGTTCGAGGGTCTGGCGCTGGAAGTGCATCTGCTCATCGGCGCCGCGCTGGCTCTGACCGGCAATGTGGCGATTCTGGCGACGGCGCGTTTGAAACGAGGTTCAAAGAGGGAGATGCCGGTTCGGATTAAAGGGGAACCATCCGCTTGATTATCGTTGCGCATATTCGGCCTTGCCTTTGAGGATCAAGGCATGAATATCGCGTGCACGGCCCCCGATTTGCTCGATCAGCCGCTCGGTCACATCAGCCGTTGCCGTTCGCCATGCATCTCGCTGATCGTCGGTCAGCGCGTGAACGATGATGCCGAGCGACGGATCGTTCAGATCCGTCAGGTCCTGCGCCCGAGACAGGCGTCTCGATTCGGAGATCTGCGGGAAACTGTCGGTCAGAATATCCCGGTCTGTGGCCGGGAGCCCGTCCCACCACCTCTTGTCGGCCACGATGACCGAAACACCGAAGGCGTGGCGCGTTAACGTAAAATGCGGTGCCTCATCGGCGATCCCGGTACGCGCATACAGGCTGATAGAATTTTCACCGGCCTCTACCAGCCCGGTCTGCAGACTCGAGACAATTTCACCGAAACCCAGCGGAATCACATCAGCACCGATCGCTTCGGCGAACAGACGTGCGCTGAGGCTGCTGGAGACGCGAAAACGCTTGCCGCGTGCGTCCGCCGGCACGAGTATCGGCGTCGTTGCATAAATCGAGTGAAAACCGATTTCGTACCATGTGACAAGGTGCAGATTCTGTGCGGCGAGCAGTTCACGATACAGGTCCGTCAGGTAAGTATCGTAGACATAATCCGCCTGCCCGGCATCGTCGAACAGAAATGGCGCATACAGCAACGACAGCTCGGGCACAACGGTCGACACGACCTGTGCCGACAGGTTTGCAAACTGGATCCGGCCCCGGCGCAAACCGGACAGCAGCTGCTCCTCCGAACCCAGCTGCCCGTAGATCAACGGACGTAATTCCAGCCGGCCGCCGCTGGCTGCTTCGGCCTTTTGCTTGAAGCTGAGCCACACGGCCTCGCCCGGCGTATCGGGTACCGAGGTGCCGCCGAGGTTGACAATCGTCGCATCGTGCGCCGGCTCGCAGCCCCCCAGCGCAATCAGGATAATGAGGCCCAATACACGCAACCCGGCCAATCCAATGGTATTAACAGGCTGTTGAAAAACCCTCATGCGGCACAATCCGGCGTTAAAAATTGGCTCACAATGCTCATGTACTGGCGTGTACACTGCGCTTGTTCGCCAATTTTGCCTTGTCTTGCACTCGCCTG
>Ga0114931_10000105_pt1 | contig 89670 bp, 87 predicted proteins | sample 2SBtaG_FD_89579 | JGI IMG/M metagenome (GOLD analysis project Ga0114931, IMG submission 89579) | Deep subsurface microbial communities from Kolumbo volcano to uncover new lineages of life (NeLLi) - 2SBTROV14_V59a metaG | ecosystem: Environmental > Aquatic > Marine > Volcanic | place: Kolumbo...
CCCCAGACGGGCACCACATTACCGCAGGCGAGTTCGTTGCGGCCAAAGGAACCGCCGAAGCAACATGTCTCGATAGCGGAACAGAGGTCAAGCTGAGCATGAGCGGTCTGATTCCTAACGCCGTGTACAGAGTCTGGATTTTAATCTTTAAGGAACCAGGCTTTGATATTGGACCTCCTCCGGATTTTTCAAACATGATTGGTGAAGGGGCATTGGGTCCGAATGATCGCAGCGACAATGGTTTCATCGCATCAGCCAGTGGCGAAGGGAGTATCACTAAGATCCATCCGGCGGGCGCGATGTCCGAGACCCTTCCGACACCACCGTTTGCCAACGAACCCGCCGGCAACTGTCTGCTTATGGGCGCCTATGAATGGCACGTTGTTGTGGCTTTTCAGCAACCCGATCAACCATCTGGTCCGGATGTCGGGCCTCCGGCACTATTCCCGAGTTCTGCCGTCGAGCACTTCGTGTTTATGTTTCGGCAGTAAAACTCCTGTTTTGCCATGATTTAAGAACCGACTTTTTTATCCCCAGATTCTGTGTTAACTCGGCAATTGAGTTCAAATACACTCGCCTGCAAGGTGAACCGGATTGGGTTTAAAACCAGCCTTAACACGGAATCTGGGTCATCTGCTCAGATAGCTTTCTTGGCCGGATGGACTTTGAGTTGCTAACCATTGATTATCAGGCCGATTCGCCGTGACAAGTCGACATTGACCGGATTATCAGGCACCTTTGCCTTGATAACGCTCCTGATCACTCAACATCACCGCGCCTTAGCTTTGGCCCGTCACTCCCGAGCGGCCTTTACGGAATAAAATTCTCGCCGTACCCCCTCGAATTCGTCATAAGTATCAGATTCGCACCCCGATCTCAGCAGCGCTCTGCCGGAACACAGGCGACGTCCCCGTCGTGCGATGGTACGTCTCGGTGGTCACCCCCGCCGCCTCCTGGCTCGATGCCGATAACCGCGCTCTCGGCGACAGGAAACGCACTTCGGTGCATTATTACAATGCCGAGGAGGAGATCGAGCGGTTTATCCGGGCGCTCCTAACGACCAGGCTAAGCCGCAATAAGCATGCAGCATTACGGGTAAGGCTTCACGCAACGGATTAAAGGTGATGTCGAATGCTCTCGCAATTCTTCTTGGTGTAGCATCCACCATTCGGCAACAAGACCCATGGCGCGGGGCGGAAGCTTCCCGGTAATCACCGCCAAAGTATTAATGTCGATTACCGCGACATCGCCGGAATACTCGGTATGGTAGCGGTGGTGAATGATCGCCGAAATACATCCTGATGACGATGCCTCAGAACCGACTGATCTCAGGCATCGGTTCGAGCTACAAGATTGGGGAAGAGCTGTTCGGGTCGCTTGCCGGTCACACGTAGGTAGAGTGAGTCAGCGCAGAGATCTATCTCGCCTGGCCACTCAATCGCGCCGGACGTCGTGATTGTGACGGCCTCGAAGACAGACTGATCATCCCACGCACACATCACGCCACGCCCAGCTAGATCAGACAAGTCGGCTACGCCTTCAACGCCATCATTGAATCGGAGCCACAGCTTGTAGCCGTCTCTGGGTACTACTGTTTCGACCTTGATCATCATGCCTGCCAATTCAGTTCTCAGGATAAACTGTCTATCGGCCGCAACGGTTTCCGGATTCTGTAGGCAGACAACGCCTTGGCGATTAGCGGCGACAGGATGCGCGTTTCGGTGCTTTATTACAACGCCGAGGAGGAGATCGAGCGGTTTATCCGGGCGCTCGGCTCGGTCACACAAAGATAGCTCCGGGCTTCGTGAGCGCGTCACGTGCATGACGCGCACGCGCTCCGCCGGCAGGTTTTTGATCCCGTATGCCTCACCCGATCGGCACACTTTGAGTCCGCGTTGATGCGCTGATCATGCAGCCTTGCCTAAGAACTCCATATCACGCTTGCAATCGATCCCTGATGACACTGAACCAGCCCTCAAGCGGGGGTCAGGCGCTATAACGAGCCTCTAGTCGTCGGAAGAAATCGGATGGATCAACAACCCATTTCAGTGCCTATGCAGAATTCGGACAATGCGGTTATAAATGATATTCGATATCGCCGTGGCCTTTCCGCCGGTTACATTCGCTATCCCCCATGTGTCTCCGCCGGTTGTATTCACAAACTGAACAACGACGGTGTCAATGTCTTCATGATAGCGTGCGATACTGTGGTATCCAGGTACCCAACCGGCATGATCATACTCATAAATTGATGAGTAAATCGCTTGCTCGTCATCATTGAGCAACGAGCCATCATTCAAAGCCCTCAAAAATATTCCGACATCCTGTGCCGTTGCGATCATCGATCCACCAGGAATTACATGATCCAACTGTCTCAGATCATCGTCATATTCATACCAGTACCCACTGACAACATCGTCGTACTTCACCTGGCTGAGCAAACTGTATGTATTCGTTAGCCCGAGAGGAGCCAATATTTCTTCATCAATGTATTGATGATGGCTGTATCCCAACACGTTGTCCAGGATTCGACCAATCAGCAGATAATTTGTATTCGAGTAACTATAGCGCGCGTCAGGCTCAAAATCTGCTGGTTCATCCAAGACCAGTTCCAGGGCCTTGTTGATGTGTGTCTGCGAAGTGAACCAATCCCACGCTTCATCATCCGTGAAATTTGGAATGCCGCTGCGGTGCTGTACCATCATTCTCAGAGTAATCTGATCGGCATATTCAATCCTTCCCACAAGTTCAGGCAAATAATCGGCGAGGGTTTCATTCAGCGACAAACTCCCGCTATTGACCAATTTGGCGACTGCGGTGGCGATGTACAGCTTGCTGATACTGCCGATTTTGAACAAGGCGTATGGATCCGCCGGCTCTTGCGTCAATTTATTTTTCCAGCCTGCAGTATAAAATGCCGGGTCCTCGCCTGCCTGATCCACATAAACGATGATGCCATCCAGCCCCTGGTCAACTGCATCGTCGACCTGCTCTTGCACCGTATCTGGCAATGGAGCTATCCATGCCGGTACCAGGTCCAAGGGGGCGATTACAATGGCAATGGTGATTGCCACGATGGGCATGACAATTCTAAGTATCCTAATTACACGGTCTTTTTTTAGCATCTTGAATATGCTCTCCTTAACGCCTAACGATGAATCTCAGTCGCCGTGGGTGGCACTTCGCTTCAATGTAGCACAGAGAAACCAACGCTGCACACAAACAAGACGGTCACACCCACGGTCGGCTGAAGCGGTGGGTTCTACGGCATTGTAGAGGCTCCCACGAGGTAATTAGCGAACTCGGGTTGTCGAACTCGTCGCGCTTTTTCGACCGTCTCGCGTACTCACGGCGCGACGGTCGTCGGACCGGAGATGAACGGAACCGACGGCGACCGTAAGGCCTCACCCTCGTGGGCGCGGCCCCAGGCCCGCGGCGGTACGTTAAACTGGCGGCTAAACTCGCGGCTGAACTGCGACGCGCTTGCGTACCCGACGGCGTACGCGACTTCGCTGACCGTCGCGCCCTGCCGAAGCAGCAGCGCGGCGTTGTTGAGCCGCATCGCCTTGATGAACTGCAACGGGGCGTAGGTCGTGGCCGCCTTGAAGCGGCGATCAAACACGGCCCGACTCATCCCGGCACGCCGGGCAAGCGCATCGACCGAGATCGACTCGTGGAGGTGGTCGCGCACGTAGTTCACGATCCGTGCCACATCCTGTCCCCCGCCGAGGTGGCCCCGGATGTGTGCGCTGACCTCACCCTGGATCGCGGCGTAAATCACCTCGCGGAAGCGCCCCGGCCCGAGGACTCGTACCGCTTCGGGCTGGCCGAGTAGGGCGAGCATCCGCCGGAGAGCGTCCGTGAAGGCACGATCCCACCGAACGACACCAAGCCCGCTCGGGCTATCCGCGCCGGCGGCGCTCGCAACGGAGGCGGTCGACGTGCGCGCGGCCTGGCATGCAATGATGGTCTCGGCCGCCGCCCGGCTTTCCAGGCTCAGCATCAGTCCCAGGACGGGGGCTTCCGGCGTGGCTGCCAGGATCTCAGCCTCGACGGGGATAGACATCGCCACGAAGAGGGCCTGGCCCGCTTCGTACACGTACGCGCGTCCGTTGAGGTACACCCGCTTCGTCCCCTGTACGATGACACAAAGACTCGGTGGATAGACGGTGCTCACACGGGAGAGGGGGGCATCGACCCGGAACAGTTGGACCCCGTCCAGCGAGGTGTCGAGGAGACCCGGCGCGGGGAGGTGTCGCGTGATGAGGGCAGAGAGGTCGGTCATGCCACAATGTATCACGCGCGACTGCCCGATTCAACAGGATTGAGGAAATCAGGCATAAGTATGAGGCGATTCGGAGCATCCGGCGTAAAAATAGAGGGTATTATGCAAACACCGATGTCGATGCAGGCAGGACCATTATGCTATCGGCACTCAAACGGAGCACACGAAACAAGAAGATTGAAAATGACGACCGAAAAGCAATTCGGCCCCAGGGGCTGGACACCGGAGCGACTCGGCTCCCTCAAGGGCAAGACCTACCTCATCACAGGCGCGAATTCCGGCACGGGCTTCCAGGCCGCGCGGACGCTTCTCAGCAAGGACGCCAGGGTAGTGATGCTCAACCGCTCGGCCGAGAAATCGAAGGCGGCGGTCGCGGAGCTGAAGAAGGAACTCGGCGCGGGTGCCGAGGTGAGCTTCATCCTCATGGATCTCGCGTCGCTGGCCGGCGTGCGCGAAGCCGCGGCGGAAGTACGGAAGACCGTCCCCCGGATCGACGCTCTGATCTGCAACGCCGCCATTGCGCAGGTGCCAACGCAGAAACTCACCGTGGACGGCTTTGAAAGCATGCTGGGCACGAACCATTATGGTCACTTCCTGCTCTGCGGGCTTCTTTTTCCGCGGATCGAGGAGTCAAAAGGTCGGATCGTGGTCGTCAGCAGCCTTGGCTACAACATGGGGATCAAGACCATCCAATTCGACGACATGAGCTGGGACAAGAACTACCACCAGAACAAGACCTACTCTCAGAGCAAACTGGCGCAAATGATGTTCGCCTTTGAATTGCAGGATCGGCTGGCCGCGGCGGGCCAGACCGACGTCGAGGTCTATGTCTGCCACCCCGGCTCGTCGCGGACCTCGCTCATCACGACCAGTGGCAATCTGATGACGCGGATCGCCTTCTATCTCATGTCGTTGTCGCCCATGGTCCAATCAGCGGAGAAAGGCTCATGGCCGGAAGTGATGTGCGCCACCGAAAAGGGACTGGAGCAGCGCGCGCTCTACGGCCCTACCGGTCGCATGGAGTTCGCCGGACCGGTCGGCAAGGGCACCCTGCATCCCCACGCCTACGATAAGCCCGTCATGGAGCGGCTCTGGAACGTCTCCGAAAAGGCGGTCGGACTCGAATGGGGTCTCCTCTCCGAGCAGTAGCCTAGCATCTGCATGGCTGGATACCAAATCGTCCAACTCCAGACCCGCCATGCGAAAGCCCGGATGTGCAATATGAACGGCGCCCGATGTCAACAGCGCTCTGCCGGAACGCAGGCGACGTCCGCGTCGTGCGATGGTATGTCTAGGTGGTCACCCCCGCCGCCTCCCGGCTCGATGCGGAGGCCCGTGCCCTCGGCGACAGGATGCGCGCTTCGGTGCATTATTACAACGCCGAGGAGGAGATCGAGCGGTTTATCCGGGCGCTCGGCTCGGTCACACAAAGATAGCTCCGGGCTTCGTGAGCACGTCACGTGCATTTTGCGCACTCGCTCCGCAGGCAGGTTTTTCATCCCGTATGCCTCCGAGATCGGTTGTTACCTCCCAGAGCTTGAAAATTAGATATGCGTTTGCGCAGAGTGGCCAACGAGCAGAATGATGATGAGCGATTTGCCTCTCCTGACCTCGAGAAAAATGGTGTATGGGCCTCTTGCCTACTTAACCCACGGCACAAGCGGTTTGGAGAGGATGGACTCAATTTAAAACTCGAAACTGTAACTGCAAAGGAAAGAGCCAAAACCAAGTGTGTACCAAATCCGCTTGATGCCGTTGTTATATGGCGACGCCTACTTTAAGATGGGTGATAACGATTTGAATACGGTGCGTTTGGCCTATTAACACTCCACATTTTCAGATTTACACTATGTTTGTTTATTGCTACCATATTCATTTTTAGCACTATCTGCCAAATGAACTATACTTTTTGTTAACAACTTTTATTTATCCAATATTTCTTTCCAAATTGTAAATGAAGGTCTTTCTGTTCCATTTTTATCGAGTAATCCTGTATTTCTCCATAATTTACCAACATCTTTGTATTCGGCAGGAAAAGTTTCCCAAAGTTTATCATAATCCCGATATGCCCACCAAATAATAAATTCATAGTCTTGATTATATGCATTTAATAGAAGCGTTTCGAGATACTCTTTTTGTTCGTACACATCACCTTCAATATTTAAATTGAAACTACTTATTTCCAAATTTTCTGCTAAATGTGAAGTTTCAACAAAAGCAATAGGAATGGTAACTTCTGAATGCAAAAAGTCAAAAGCCTGTTGAAATTCAGATTTGGTATGTTGTCCCTTAAAAAATGGGTAATAACTGATGGCAGCAAAATCCATATTTTGATTAACATAGTTGCTCATTTCTGAAATAAAGTCAGTTGGATTTACAACTTCTGGATTATACCAATTATGCAAAGAGACAGATTCTGCTAATGGTAAATTCGGGTAAACGATTTTTAATCGGCTTCTAATATTATTCATCAATACTTTATACTCTGCCCATTTCGATTCAGATTTAAGTTTTAGTTCATTTACTTCCATAGCAATCACTAAATAATCGGGATTAAATTTCGATATTAGGTATTCCAAGTGCCTGAAATAAGCGTTTTCAATCTTTGCGTCGTTCAATGCTGAATAAGTAGGAATGCTTCCGTCATAATCTTCAAGTAAATCACTACGGTCTGTATTCAGAAGACTTACAGATAACAAAAGTTTATGATTATTCAGTTTTTTTGTGAGACGAAAGTCAATATCATTTGAAAATTCTGTGGGCAATGTGGAATTATTTATCCAAGCATTCCAGGGAATTTTATCGTCTATTTGTTCAGAGTAAATATCTGCATGCGAGTTTATAAATTGATAGGTTTCATCTTTATCTGCTTCATTAGGTCCAAAACTCCACGTACTGAAACCCATTTTAAAATTTCTTTGAGTGATTACATTAAGTGAGTTATCATTTTCAGAAGTTAATGGACTGACAGCACCTTTTTTACAACTTGTCAAGAATATTAACCCCAAGAATATGTATAATATTTTATTCATCATCTCGTTTTTTTAATTGTTGCGAACGTTTTACACGGTGTTGTAGCACGTTTATTCTTCTACTTTTTGATAATTAAATTTAGTTTCGGTTTTATTCTCTCCATTTTGGATAACCACATATATATTTATCTCTCTGTCACTTACCTTCTCAAAGGTAAATCCGTCAAAATAGACTTTATTTGGGGTCACCTTAACTAATTTAAAATCAATTGTTTCATCCTTTTCTTCCCATCCTGATAAATCGGGATAAAAATGTTTTAGTCGTAATATTAAGCTTCCGTGTTCTTCAGAAATCGTAACTAATTCATAAAAGTTCACTTCGTTATCAATAACAAGTTTGAATGCGCCCATCATTGTTTTTCCTAGCGCTGGAGTCCACATCTCTTCGGTGATTCCCCCAAAAGCTTTGCCTTTCCAATGTCCTTCAATCCATTCAATGTCGCTCAGGTCGGCTTTCGGAGATTCTATGGAGTCATTAAAGAAAAGTGTATTTGGAAACTTATTTTGCCCATAAGTATAAGTGGAGTGTATAATAAATATTACAATGACTATCAATGTAACTCTCATCTTAACTCTCATCATGTTTGTTTAACGTGCTACAACATTTGCATAACACCAATGCTATTCATGTTATCCTTACTTTCGTAAACAGGTTTTACTCATGTTGCCACCAAAAACATGAGGGTAACATGAACTGATTGTAACAAACTCTGTTGATGGCTCTATTTTCAAACAAAATCGGCTTCAGGGTGCAATATTGCAGGTCAACCATGACGAAGATTCTGCAGCATACACCTGAACGCCAGGGTGGACAAGATATGCACATGGCCCCCTGAAAAACCATCCCGCGGAGACAAGACGATCCGGCAACGCCTCCGTGCGCGAAATATCGACGTCTCGGTCGTCGGTTCCGCGTTTACCCGGCTGGATGCGGAGGCCCGCGTTCTCAGCGACAGGATGCGTGCTTCGGTGCATTATTACAATGGCGAGGAGGAGATCGACCGGTTTATCCGGGCGCTCAGCTCGGTCACACAAAGATAGCCCCGGGCTTTGTGATTGCATCGCATGCGTTATGCGCCGCATTCCTATGGCCACCTTGATCGGTAAATAATAAAGGCTCGCCGAAACGGTTGTACAAGTTCTCGGTGTTCGATGCCCATGCTTCTGGTAGTCGCGCCACGGCGCGTCTCTACAGGCCGGTTCTGCTCAACCATGTCCTGAAATAGAATAATAGCCAACGGCCAATAGCCAGCAGCCAGTAGCCAGTAGCCAGTAGCCAGTAGCCAACGGCCAGTAGCCAGTAGCCTACAGCCAGTAGCCAACACGCGTCTCTACAGGCCGGTGTTGCAATACTATTGCCCGGAACGGATGTCAGACGAACGAATGCTTCGCCCGCAGCATCTTTAACACCACCTGCTGAAACCCGGCCTGCAATTCCTTGCTGTTGAGGTACTGCATCATCTGGTTCTGATGCGCCTCGCCGCTTCCCATCACCGCCTCGTCGAGCGCGCCCGCAAAATCGCCAAGTAGCGCCTGCTCGGCCGAGTTGTTGGCGATCTGGTTCATTACGGCCTCGTTCTCGCTGATCTTATCGCGGATCGTGTAGGCGTAGTTAATGAGATCCAGTCCGGCAGATGGCCACCAATGTCCCGCAGATACCATAAGACATAGAGTGTAATTCGATGGTCACTATTGTTTCTGATACTTCAGCCTAGTTGTTTCGACTCATTCTGTTGCACGCCGCGCGGACGTGAAAGGACCAACGTGTATATAGATCGCGCAATCGAAACGTAGAATAATCGCCTTCGTTCGTCATCGTAGTCGGAGTCATGCCCCAACCCCACGCCCCGCCTCCCCTTCAACATTCACTATTCACTATTCACTAATCGGCATTCACTATTCAATTCTCGCTCTCCCCCGGGCGAGACTGCGTTTCATCACCCCCGTGGGCGCAATCGCGTGTCCGCCGACTGCCGGCGCCGATTACTCAAGCGGCACGAATGCAAGGCCGTTGTTAGCGTTCATCGGGATTACCAGCTGGTTTGCACCGGCGTCGTAGCACATCGAGGCGGCGCTCGGAATGTTCCGGGCGATGAGCTCGGCGGGCCCACCCGGACGCATGCGCGAGACCCCGCCGTACGCGACGCTGCTCACGTACTTCGTCCCATCCGGCATGATCACGAGCCCATCGCTGCCCGCCTGCGCCGCCGTTTCAGTCGTCAGCAGATCGCCGGCCGGCGAGAAGGTCAGCACGTCGGCGTTGCCGTAGTTGGCGACGACGATGTTGCCCTGCGGATCGAAGGCAATGCCGTTGGGCTGGTAGAGCGGTGCACCCTGCGCGAAGACCGACGCCGTACCGGCCGGCGCGATCTTCCAGACCTTCCACGTCATTGGATCGGGGTCTTTCCCGAGATCACCGGTCTGCGTGGCGTAAATCGTGCCGTCGTCTATGACCTCGATGTCGTTGATCCAGGGGGAGTCTTCGATCCGGATCTCGCCGGCCGGCACGCCCGTCTGTAAGTCGAACTTGCGAATGACGGCGACACTCGGTTCGCGGGCGGTTGTGCCCCCATCGCGGTCGGCGACGTACAGGAGACCCCCCACGATGTCGCTACCCAGGGGCTCGTTGAGCACGAGCGGCGGCGTCAGGTCCGCCCGGTCGTCCGGATTCTGAAGCCCGATCCATCGCGCGGTGTGCACCGAACCGTCGTGGTGGATGAGCGAGACCCACGCGTTGTTCGTCTGGACGCGTTGCGGAACGCCTCGGTTCGGAACGACGATGACGCCGCGCACGCCGTCGTACGAACAACTCTCCGCCGAATAGATGGCACCGTAGACCCTTACGTTCGATGAAATCGGCTCAAAGGCTCCGTCGGCGGCCGGATGGACGGGCAGGCCGAGCGGATTCCCCACGGCGTAGGGCGGTGGTCCTTGCGTTTGCTGTGCGCGTACAGGACCGGCGGTGACGCTGATGACCAGCGCCACTACCCTCCCCAGGGATTTGATCCGGTTCATGTGGGCCTCACTATCGATTTGTACGTTTCTGTCGCCGCAAGTCAGTCGCCCGCCGGACCGTTCTGGTTGAAGCGGGCGGTCCGACGGCCGTTCCGCGTTCGGATTCTGTTCCGGATGAACCGGCAACCTGCCGCTTGAAACGCTCAGTTCTTCGGAGGCGCTTCTACATTGGAGAAGGCCTGCACAAAGTCCGGCAGGCGGGCCGTCCGAATGATGTTGAACATCTCGGAGCGTGTGGGAATCGTCGTTTGATAGGTGCGGCTCATGTTTTGGACGCCAATGCCAACGCTGGAGACTTCGAGTGAACCGAGCCTGCGGCGTTCGCCACGCGTAGACGTGGCCCCGTCGGGTGGTTGCTCTTCCCGGGTTTGAGCCCGCACGATGTCGAACGGGAGCAATGACGTGGCGGCCAGTGCAATGCCGGCCCTCAACGCCTGACGGCGACCGGGCCGTGCCGGGCCATCGTCTCGAACAAGGTCCTTTCGCGAATTGTCCATGGTTGGGAGTCCAAATGTTGTTTTTAACGACTCAGGTATTCCGGTCGATCGTCCCCAACATCTTTACCATATCGGGGTCGCGGTGGTCGAAGAAGAGGCTCTGCTTCCCGTCCAGCGTCGCGATGGCATTCATATCCTCAGAACTCAGCAAGAAATCGAAAATGTTGAAGTTCTCCGCGATGCGTTCCTTCCGGACCGACTTTGGAATCGCCACGACGCCGCGCTGCGTCAGCCATCGCAGGATGACCTGCGCTACGGTTTTTTGATGCCGATCCGCCACGGAACGGAGGAGTTCGTTCTGAAAGATATTGTTTTTGCCTTCGGCGAACGGCCCCCACGATTCGATCTGAACGCCGTTTTCCTCCAGGAATTTCTGGCTCTCGACCTGCTGGTGGAAGGGATGCGTTTCAATCTGGTTGACAGCCGGGACGACTTCATTGTGCACGATGAGGTCCATCACTCGGTCGGGGTGAAAGTTGCTGACGCCGATGGCTCTGACGCGGCCCTCTCCGTACAACTCCTGCATGGCCCGCCACGCGCCGTAAACATCTCCATAGGGCTGGTGGATGAGATACAAGTCCAGGGTATCCAATTGCAGCCGGTTCATCGACCGTTCGAACGCCCGCCTGGCGCTTTCGTAACCGGCATCCTGAATCCAGAGTTTGGTGGTGACGAAGATCTCGTCTCGCGCCACGCCACTCTTTTGAATGGCGCGGCCAACTGCCTCTTCGTTACCGTAGGCTGCCGCCGTGTCAATCAGCCGGTAGCCGATTTCAATTGCGTCCGCAACGCTTCGTTCGCACTCATCGGCATCGCTTATCTGGAAGACGCCAAAACCCAAAAGGGGCATCTCCACGCCATTGTTAAGGACTACCTTTTGCATCGTTTCTCCTACGGGGTCTGTCCTTCGGAAAGCCCGGAATTTGGGAAGGCCGGTCTGTATCGCCTCTCTATCTCAAACATCGGACACTTCATGAGCACGAGAGTGATACTACGATTCTCGAGAATCATGGCACCATACTTCGATACGTGATGCGAAACGGCTGGAAAGGGAAGAGAACGGGTCACGTGTGCCACGCATGGGAATCGCCTTCGTTTTGAACTCCGGTGGTAAGCGGCATAACGGCGGAATTCAGGGGCCTGCCTTCGCCAACGTACCCAACTCGCACCGCGGAGGCAAGGCCCACCGGGGCGAAATCGCTCATCGGTCGGTACCCTTGAGTGACGGGGTAGCGACGCGGCGAGGCGAGACGACCTGGACAAACCCTCGCAGCACGGCGTACAGGGACCGCGCCTGACAACCGCTGCCGAGCCGGCGCGCTAACGGCCAAGCTCAAGGGCGATGGGCTCACGGCACAACACCCGGAGAAAGCGTACGAGACGCCAACGCTCGAAACAACGCCAAACCGACTGGCCCATCGTCCCTTGCAGCGCCTGGTTTTACGCCCTTCAGCGTTCGAGCGTCAGTCAGCGCTTCTTAATCTGCTTCCTCAGTGCCCAAACGCCACCTCCTAGCCCATACACTGAGTAGAATAGATCCTGCCTACTTGGAGTATAATTCTCAGAGTCGGAGGAATAGCTTTCGACTTGATTTCGAACAATTGCTTTCCACGTTTTGGGCAACGGCTCCGTCCGCACCCGTCTCACCTCTTCATATAATTCCTCGTAAGAGGCTTGGCCTCCCAAGTTCTCCATTGCAGTCACGATGTCATCAATCCATTTTGCCATAGCTCGTGTTTGTTGATGATGGCCAGGGTTCTCCGGTGTATAACGCCTCACATCACCGGCAGCAAAAAGCATAGCGACGAGGAACGAGGAGCAGCGCTTTTTTCTGTCCGAGTGTATGTGATTGTTATGTATTCTCTCAATTGTCAACACTAAATGCGAGCGCTGATGGCGTTTGGCATCCAACAATCGCGGGAGCTTCTTGGATAAGTTTGTCATTTTCGAGAGCGGCTACCATGAACAAGGCGAAGTCTATTCTTCGCGTCAAATTACTCTCTAATATTGGATCGCCTACATGTCTACTCCAAACCGGTAAACCCTGGCTTTCACCCTCTTCAAGATCGCTACCACGAACTACAGTCCATTTCGTGTTACTTGCAAATATTCTCTTACAGGCCTCTACTTGATCTTCCAACTCTACGAGTCGGAATAGTCTAGCTATACCACCAAAGACCTTAACGTATACTTTTAATTTCCAAGAATAGATATCTTTCCCATCTCGGCTAATGTGCCAACCACAGGAAAAGATAAGACGAGCACCGGGTTCAGCGAAATCCATTACCGCCTGAGCTGTTCCAGATGAGTATTGCTGGACACCCCATGGAGCGAGAACTGTAAGAACTCCCTCACAGCCTTTAACAGCTTCCTTAATAACGTTGCGATCATTCGTCATTCCTGGAATGATAGTGATTGGACCTTTAAATGTATCCAGTTTTTCTACGCTTTTCTCTCTACAAACGCCCACGACTTCGTAGCCACGATCAAGGGCATGTTGCACCATATACTGCCCAAGCTTTCCTGACGCCCCGACTATACAAACTTTCTTCATATCGATGATTCCTTATGACACATAACCATTGATTACCAGGCCGATTCGCCTTGATAAGTCGACATTTACCAGATTATCAGGCACCTTTGCCTTGATAATACTCCTGATCGCTCAATATCACCCGTGCCTTAGCATTGGCCCGTCACACCCGAGTGACATTTACGGGATGATATCTTCTACGTATCCCCTCCAATTCGTCATAAGTATATCAGGTTCGCACCCCGATGTCAGCAGCTCTCTGCCAGACACAGGCGACGTCCACGTCGTGCAATGGTACAGCTCGGTGGTCACCCGCACCGCCTCCCGGCTCGATGCCGGAACCCGCGCCCTCGGCGACAGGATGATGCGCGCTTCAATTATTACAACGCCGAGGAGGAGATTGACCGGTTCTGCGACGTGCTCCACGAGACGAATGCCTGTTGAACAGAGATCTGCGCGATTCACTAATATATGATTCGTATCCTGACGGCCGATACCAAGTCAGGCTTTGCGCGAAACCCCTTTCCGCTGTTGTCGGAAATGATTGCATACACCGGATGAGACACGGTAGACGAGATGATCCGGGCGTACGAGATGGATCAGTACCTGTAATCTTTTCGGCACAGGTCTATCCCATCAGAGCCTATCCACGATATTCCTCGCAAACCGAGTCCCATCGTGCTCCTCACATCAATCTTTAAGTCCACGTCAAACAATTTGCTCTTCGGGCGTGCCCGGCTCTTCCTCGACCGTATCGAACTCACTGGCTTTCGGTACAACGATCAATATCAGGAGCGCATCACGCTAAATGACGTGGAACGTATCGAGTGGCGGATGAAAGCCCACGCCGATCCCAATGTCGTTTTCCACCTCACAAACGGCAATACGACCGCCTTCACCCTCAATCAGATTAAGCTCTGGAAACACACGCTCGAGCATCGGATCCGGTGGAATCGCCCGGTGCAGTACGCTCCCATCCCCGCGCATCGCGGGCACGACGGGTTTGGCGAGTGAGGAGACTGGTATTCGCACCGTCTTCGTCACGTTCGGCGGGCACTGATGTGGGAACCAATTATAAATCGACGCCCCCGCCGAGGACTCCGGAAATGCGCCCCCACGCCTGATACGTATTGGGCGACCGGCCGGTCGCCCCTGCCAAACTCTATCTTGTGCTGTGCCGGAATGGGCAATGTGAACCCGGATGCACTCGTCGGCTAATATATAACACGCTGATGCTTCGCCCTCCCGTCTCACGACATTCGCGCTTCCCGATTTTTCCCTACCTTGATCCTTCTCCCCACCAGCCACGTTGCCATTGGATACCACCTCTCCCCCCAAAGGCCGGAGCGTCGTCGTCGCATGGTCGGTTTATGACTTTGCCAATTCGGCCTTCACGACCCTCGTCGTTACGTTCATCTATTCCACTTTCTTCGCCAATGTAATGGCGGCCGACGAGACCACGGGGCAGGCGCTGTGGTCGCGGGCCATCGCAATCTCGGCGATCTTTGTGGCGATCCTTTCCCCGTACGTCGGCACCATTGCTGACCGGGGCGGCTACCGGCGGAGATTTTTGCTCATCTCCACTGTCGTGTGCATTGCCGGAACGATAGCCCTCTATTTCCCCAAACCGGGCGAGACTATGTCGGCACTGGTTATCTTTGTCATTGCCAACATCGCCTTTGAGATGGCCAATGTGTTCTACAATGCCTACCTCCCGGATATTGCTTCGCAGGAATCCATCGGGCGCATTTCAGGCTATGGATGGGCATTGGGGTACATCGGCGGGCTGCTCTGTATGGTCGTCGCGCTCTTCGTTCTTGTCAATCCCGCCTCGCCTCCCTTTGGGCTCAATGCGGAGACGGGCGAACATATACGCGCAACCAACTTCCTCGTAGCCCTCTGGTTTGCCGTTTTCAGCATCCCGATGTTCCTCATAGTTAAAGACCGGCCTGCGCCGGACCACGCTTCGGGGATCGAGTTGATCCGCTCGGCCAATACGCAGCTCCGTTCTACGTATCTGGAAATCAAAAAATATCGACAGGTCGTGCGTCTCCTCCTCGCGCGGCTGATCTATAACGACGGGCTCATTACTATTTTCGCCTTCGGGGGCATCTATGCACAGGGCGTCTTCGGATTCACCTTTCAGGAAATCATGGTCTTCGGTATCGCGCTGAACGTGGCGGCGGGGCTAGGCGCCTATGCGTTCGGCTATATCGACGACCGCATCGGCGGGAAAAAGACCATCTTCATCTCGCTCGTCGGGCTCGTGGCGGCGAGTGCGCTGGCTGTGCTCACGACAAGCAAATCGATGTTCTGGGTGGCCGGCATCCTCGTCGGACTTCTGGCCGGACCGAATCAGTCGGCGAGCCGGTCCCTCCTCGGACGCTTCATCCCCGATAATCAGGAAAACGAGTTTTATGGCTTTTTTTCTTTCTCCGGGAAAATGACGGCGTTTATGGGCCCGTTGCTCCTCGGCCAGTTCACGCTCCTTTTCGATAGCCAGCGCGCGGGCGTCGCGACGGTGATCATGTTTTTCCTGATCGGTATGTGGTTGATCAGGCGCGTCGATGAAGAAGAGGGGGTTGCACGATCCGGACGTGCCGCCTGATTCCACTCATCCTTCCCTTCCGGCCGTCCGGTCTTCGATCTCGCGCAAGCGTTCAATTTGTCGAATATTCCACGCGTCCTCGCTGAAGGGCGTGCCGAACCAGGCGTCGAGAATCTCGTGGAGGACAGGCGCTGACGTGGCCCGCAGGCTGAGCGAAAGCACGTTGGCGTGGTTCCAGACGCGCCCGCCGCGGGCTGTCTCGGCATCGAGACAAAGCGCAGCCCGGATACCCGGGACCTTGTTCGCGGCGATCGTACATCCGGTGCCGGACCAGCACATGACAACGGCTTCGTCAGCGTCACCCCGTGCCACCGGGTCGACGGCCCGAAGCGTGACGTCCGGCCAATCCATCTCGTCCTCGCTCGCTGCCGGGCCAAAGTAGACCACAGAATGGCCGCGCGACTCGAGCTCTCGGAGAACCGCATCGACCAGAGGGGTATGGGCATCACTCGAGACGGTGATATGCATCTTTCTTTGTGCGGACTCGCGGAAGGTCCTCGAAAATGGTTCGACCAAAGGTACGTATCTTCGACACACACGGTTCACAGCTTTGTAAAAGCAGAACGCGATGGCGGATCAATTCCGCCTACGCCGGTTTCATACCTTATGCCAACGACGATACCTACCATTCAAGAAATAGCGGACGCGCTCGAAGCGTGGGCACCGCCCGCCACGGCACAGTCGTATGACAATGTCGGGCTACAGGTGGGGGACCCGCGCCGAGTGGCCGGGCGCGTACTTCTCGCGCTCGACCTTACGCCTGCGGTAGTCGACGAAGCCATTGCCCGTAGTGCCTCACTTATCATCACCCACCATCCGCTGATTTTCCGGCCACTCCGCCACATCACGACGGGCGCGTTCGTCAACAACCTGGCCTTCCGACTTGCCGAGGCCGGGATTGCACTATACAGCGCGCATACCAATCTGGATGCGGCGGACGGCGGCGTCTCTTTTGCTCTCGCCGAAAGCCTTGGGCTCGAAGACGTACAGTTTCTCGAGCCGGTGAAGCATGCCTCGTTCAGAGTGACCACGCGTGTCGATGCGTCGGACGCTGTACTTCTCCGAACGACGCTTGGCACCGCCGGCGCACGGCACATCCGAGCCTTTGAAACCCACTCACTGCGCTTCGATGGTGCTCAGGAGATGGTGGAAACCGTACCCTTTTATCTCAGTGCCGGTGCTACGGCCGCGCCTTTCGGCGGCGAAGTGACGTTCGAATTCGTGATAGACGAATGGGCTTTGCCGCATGTTCGCCGGGCCATCGAAGCCGTCAATCTCGTTTGCGCCGATGAGTGCGAAATCGTCCGCCTCGAAGGGAATTCGCCTCGGAGCGGCCTCGGAGCGGTGGGCTATCTGGCCACAACCGAGCCTCTCGGCCGTTTTTTGCAGCGCGTGGGCGAATGCCTCGAAGCAAAGGGACTGCGGTACACCGGCGCACCCGACATGCCCATCGAGACGGTAGCCGTCTGTGGCGGCTCCGGGTCCGACCTGATCGCCCGTGCCATCAGCGCGGGCGCCGATGCCTTTGTCACCGCCGATGTGACATACCATCGCTTTTTCGACGTGCTCGATGCCGATGGGTGCCCCCGCATGGCCCTCATCGACGCGGGCCATTATGAAACCGAAGCCATGACCGTTCAGCTCCTCAGTGCACACCTAAAGGAGCGTTTCCCCGCTGTCTCGTGGATGAAGACACACACTCGAACGAGCCCGGTCGAATTATTCGTCGTGCATGAATAATCGATATCCCGTCAGAAATCTTTGCACGAAATACGACGAACCTTCGCCTTTCAGCATCGTTATTTCTATTTCAGCGGTTCACAAGACACACCAAAATTGCGCCTACTTATGCCTGACAGCAGCATTGGAGATCAACTTATAGCCCTCATTCGACTACAGCATATTGACAGTCGAATCGATCAGATAAAGAAATTGAGAGGAGATCTTCCTGAAGAAATTCGTGACATGGAAGATGAAAAGGCCGGATTGGAGATCCGCCTTGATAATTTCAAGCGTGAACAGGAAGAAAACGAGCAAGCCCACAAGCAGTCTGAAGTCGACATCAAAGATGCCGAGCTTCTGATTTCGCGCTATGAGGAGCAGCAGCTTCAGGTCCGAAATAACCGCGAGTACGACGCGCTTACGAAGGAGATTGAGGCACAGAAACAGCGCATCATAAATGCCACGAGCAAAATTGAGGAGATTGAGTCCTCCGCAGAAATGCACGTTGCTCAAGTTAGTGAGGCAGCGGACCGCCTGACCGGACTGGCCGAAATGCTCGATAGCAAGCACAAGGCCCTCCATGAAGTGTTGGAGGACACTAAAAACGAACAGAGTGATCTTGAGAGATCACGAGCCGAAGCAGCGGAAGAGGTTCATGATCGGTATCGGCACGCCTACGAGCGACTCCGTACTCGCCTTCGGGACGGCCGTGCTGTTGTGCCCTTAATCCGTGGCGCGGCCGCAGGGTATGCGGTCCCTCCACAACGGCAGGTTGAGATCCGCCAGGGCAATCGCATTGTGGCTTGTGAAAATACCGGCCGCATTATCGTGGATCTGGACCTGTTCAAGTCGACCACGGCTGAGATGAATTTACCCCAGGCGACAGTCGAATAAGTTTTGGGGATTTGATATGTGCCGGTCCGGTCATCGCGTCCCGACATCGTTGGGATGAGGAAAGTCCGAACACCACAGAGTACCGTGCTTCCTAACGGGAAGGCTCGCCCGGTTCGCCGGGAAGGGACGGCAAGTGCAACAGAAAGCAAACCAGCCGATGGCTCGGCACGTCCGGGCACAGGTGATGGGTGAAACGGTAGGGTAAGAGCCTACCAGCATGCCGGGTGACCGGGATGGCTAGGCAAACCCCACGGGGTGCAAGGTCAAACAGCGCCGTACTGAAGGGCCGTGTGCCCTTCAGCAAGAGGTTACTCGTCTGAGGCGCGGGTAGACCGCTAGAGGTCGTCGGTGACGGCGATCCCAGATAAATGATGATCTCCCCGGGTCCGGTGGTTCGGCCCCACTGCCGGGAAGACAGAATTCGGCTTATGGACCGGCACAGGCCGAATAAATTCGAGCGACTCGGAGAATTTCTCCGGGTCGTTTTTTTGTGGCTGTCGTTATCTGGCTTTTGGCTGTTGGCCACTGTATGCCGACTGATGCCTTAGATTCTCGACGTATCGCCCGTAGTATGCTGCGATTACGTCAGTCGGCATTGCGTCAAGTGTGCGTATTACGAGCCGCCCTTCTCAAAAGATGTCTTCGGTTAGCCGCACTCCCGAGACGAACTCGGGAAAAGCTGTATGGGGTGCGCCCTGCCAGCTTTCGTGCCGGCGCAGTCAGAATTACTTCGGCAACACATGCATTGCGCCATACGCCCGTGTCCTCGAGTCCTCTTGTGATCCCGAGATCCTCACCTAAAATCAGGCCGACATGAAAAGGTTCAAATATACGCGGGTGAATAAGGAGAGGTGCGTTTCAGAAGGTTTGAAACCGCAAGTGGCCACGCGGATTTGATAAAAACCTCTTATCCATCGCTAATAAACGCACGGTATAAAAAAGGATGAAAGCAGCCGTTTCGGCCATCCTCACCCTTTCATTACCAATAAGCCGAAACCTTAGTTTTGGCCGCCTCCGTCTTGTGGCGGCGTCTGTTGTGGCTGTGCGTCAGCGGGTGGCGGTGGGACGACCTGCTCGGTCTGCCCGTCCTGGGCACGCTGTTGGATTACACTCTCAGCCTTTTCACTCCCGCTGGAGACAAAATTGGTGAGAACACACAAAACTATGAAAGCCGTTGCCAGCGTCCACGTTGCTTTTTCAAGAAAATCAGGTGCCTGGCGCGAACCGAGAATTTGAGTCGTGGCGCCGCCGGATGCAATACCGGCCAGACCTCCGCCCGAACCACTTTGTACCAGCACGACCAGCACCATCATGATAGCGATGAGCGCGATGAGAATAATCAGGAAAGTAAACATCCTTTATGCTGTCTTGTTGTGATAGATCCGTGTAAGATAAGGAGGCAGCTTGCTGCCCACAATGCCTTCCACACAACTTCATGCTATTCGTGAGGAGACGAGCGACGGCGCACATACGCATCTGCCAATGTCAGTGCGGCGACTGTCTTCATATCTTTCAGCCTTCCCTTCTGTGCCAGATCAACGGCATTGTCGAACGACATTGAAACAACTTCGACCATCTCCCCTTCATCTAAATGCGCGGGGCCACGTGTGATCTCTTCGGCAAGAAATACGTGGATCTGTTCATTGCTATAGCCGATGCACGGATAAAAAGCACCAAGAAAGGTAAAGCTTCCTGCGCGAGAGCCCGTCTCTTCCGCCAATTCCCGAGCCGCGAGATCCATCGGTTTTTCGCCCTCCCGATCCATTTTGCCTGCCGGGACTTCCAGAAACAACCCACGTGGCGGAAACCGAAATTGGCGTACGAGCAATGTAGAACCATCCGCGAGAAGTGGCACTACGGCTGCTGCCCCCGGATGATCAATCCATTCGCGAACCGAGTTCGACCCGTCGCTAAGCTTGACTTCGTCCCGAAATACCTTCAGCAGCACTCCGTCGAATACTTTCTCAGAACGCAGCGATTTTTCGATCATTTCGGCCATGTAAAATAATTTGCTTTGTGGACGCACATACGGTACTCAACCATACCGAAGCATGACGGCCGTGGCGGCAACCATGGCAGCCGTCTCCGCACGGAGCCGGCGCACCCCTAGTGATACGGGGCGATATCCCTCGGCGTGTGCTGCTGCAACCTCCTTCGTCGTGAACCCCCCTTCCGGACCAACCAATATAGTTAGGCCTTTGGTAATCTTGGGGAGCATGGCCGTAAGGGCTTCGTCAGGTCTATTTTTCTCGTGGCAGATAAAAGCCGCTTCAGGCTTCTTTTCCAAAAGCATGGACCGAAAGGTCATAGGCTCCGTCATTTCTACCAGACGGCACCGACCGCATTGCTTCATTGCCGCGATAAGGATGTGCTCAGAACGGCTGTAGCGGAGGTGTCGTTTTTCCGTTCGCTCGGTGATTAGCGGGATCACGCGGCGAACGCCCATCTCTGCCGCCTTTTCCAGAAACGTCTCGAAGCGCACTGGTTTTTTCAGAAGGGCCAGCCCAATGGTAAGGTCGTAATCGGGTTCGCCCACATCGGTTTTGCGGGATACGATTGTTCCACTAACCTCGTCTTTCTTTACTTCGTCGAGCCGGGAGCGGTACCATCCCCCGGTGCCGTCGACCACGTCAATCACGTCACCGGTACGCATACGAAGAACTCGCATTGCATGGTGGGCCTCGTCAGAGGGTAAGACGATGTAGTCCCCGTCAATGTGTGACGGAGGAGCATAGAATCGAGTCGTAGGAGATTCCGCAGACACCGAACGGCTTGCCATCTAAATGGACAGGAAAACGGTCAAGAAGATACGCATTGAACACAAATGGAATCTTTCCCGACGTCATTCAAAGTCCGAATGAGAGCCCCACGTGCACCCGTCCGTTGGTGGGACCATCCTCCGTGTTGATCGCATAACTAACGTTTACCAAGCCGAGATTGGTACCGAACTGCATCCCGAACCCGTATCCAGGATAAAAATGCTGCGAGGCTTCGAAGCCCGAGATCTGCGGGGTATCGACATATCCCAGATCAAAAAAGAGGAAAGCAAACGAAGTCCGATCGATCAGATATCTGTATTCGGAAAGGAAACGCGCCACAAAACGGCCACGAAAACGATCTTCATCGTATCCACGAAGTGTCGTTGCGCCTCCGAATCGGAAGAGATCGCTTTCATCTAAGATATCACTGACCAGATATCGAGCCTCCCCGCCAACGACGAGAACCTGTCGTTTAATTGTCGGGAAATATTTCCGGACCGTCAAATTTAGCCGTTCTTGTCTAACCGAGGAATTTATGAGCGTCGTGTCACCCTCAAGCGTGCGCATAGTGGTGCTTATGCTCTTTCGCCCCCGTTCTACGTCTATTGAAACCTCCGCACCTTTCCGTGGATTTCGGGGCCTGTCGAGCTTTTGATAACGCATACCCAGTCCCCCAAATACCGCACTCGAACGAGGGATTCGCTGCCCCTCGGCTCCCAGTTGCAGGCCTGCTTTTCCGGGATTCGTCGTCTCGCGACTCACATTGAGAAAAGCCTGAAGGTTGCCCGTGAATCGATAATCGAGCTCTGCCAGATAGCGCTGTTTACCATAGGTGGAATCCTGTTGGAGCCCTTCGAATCGACCTTTGAAACCGAATGGCAGTCCGAGAATGAATGGATCGGTAAACTCGGCATCCACACTGCTGACTTGTCCGGGGAGGCGATTTAATTTGAGACCCATCACCCTTCCGCCCCCAAAAATATTGCGCATGACGAGATGCCCGTTCCCGACGATACTTCCTGAGCGCCCCTGCCCAGCCGGCGGCAAATAACCGAGCACGAGATCAAAGGAGCCGGGAGATGCTTCTTTCAGCGAGATACGGAGTATCGTCTTTCCGTCTTCGCCCAAGACTAGTTCCGGCTCCCCGACCTCGCTAAAGAAAGCCGTCTCGCGAAGTCGTCTCTGGATGTCCTCCGGGCTATAGTTCACCATCTCCCGACCTGGTTGTATTCCGGCCACCCGGCTGACATACGCGGCTTTGGTTCGTTCAACACCGGTGAGCTCCACGCGGCTTAGAAACAGCTTCATGCCCTCATCCACGCGGATCGTAAGAAGAAGTGCCGGAGGGTAATCGGAAGAAAGTGTAAGCGTTTCGATCCTCGCATTTGCAAGCGGGTATCCCACTGCCTCATAGGACTGTAAGAGCACGTCAAGGTCGTTTTCCAATACTTCTGGAATCAATGGATACCCTTCCCGGGTCTCCATACCCTCTTTCATCTTCAGCGAGTCGAGTACGCTCATCCCGACCAGCTCAACTTGGCCCAACCTCACTTCCGGACCGGGAGTCAAATATATCGCCACCTGCGTCGGCTGGTGTGCTGTCTGGGTTCGAAAGGAATCGATCCTGGAAAAATAATACCCCTGGAGACGGGCTCCAGTGAGAATGGCCTGCACGGCGGCATCGAGACTATCGATCGGGAGAGTTTTCTGGAGTGGCCAAGGTGCTTCTTTCCCGTCGGAGAATAAGGTCCATTCGGCCGGCGGAGAGACGGATAACGGAGGCGTAATTTGGTCCTGGGCCGCGACATCCGATGAGAGAAAACAAAGCCAAGCAATAACCCACAATCCCATCAGCCGAGACCCCGTCCATGCAGTACGCGATCGGCCATTTGCATATATTGCTGTGTGATGTTTCGACCGGCAAGACAAGGTATTACAAGGCAATGTTGATTGGCCGTTTCGGTGCCGTTCTCCTTCTCTTAACCCTGCCGTGGGTCAAGGGATCTACCCGTGCATCCAGGCACTCCTCGCCTGAGGCGAAGGCATACGCTGCCTCACTGAATCCGGTTCGGCCCGATGTCGGGCGATTTCCGGGGATGCTCATCCAACCGGATACGCTGAAAAGGACCGTTCGTGCCGGGGAGGTACTCATTCTCGCCCTCCCCGATTCGCTCGATGCAAAGCGGGTACTTTCCTATCATATTCTCCGTGCACCTGCGTTGAGCTGGCTTGTGGACCATTCGTTTTTTTGGCGTACCATGCTGCCCGATACGAGCCGACACCGGATTCTTATCGGCATAAATCGTACCCCGGGGGCTCCGCCCGATACACTCATTCTGGAGGTTGACGTGAAACGGTGATACACGTTTCGACCCGGTTGTGAAGTCTCTGTCCGGCCGTCTGACTGAAGTCGGCAAGGTCGTCGATTCCATGGTAGAACTCGTCGATGCCAAATCTTATTGACGAGCATGGGCACCAGGAATTACTTCGTACATTCCAACTTCCCTCACCAAATAGAATTGTCGGGGCTCCTCGGTGCAATATTGGGCCGGACCGTCAGCGGTTGAGGATTCATTTTCTTGACTGTGGGAACCGGTGGCAATTGGGGCCATGAACGTGCCTCGATTCCATCAGTTCACCTGTGGCTGGGAATTGGCCGTTCGCTCCAACGCGGCGGCAAGGTGCTGCAGTTGTATGGGCTTTCCGAGGAAGTCCTGCATTCCGGCGTCAATACATTTTTGCCGGTCTTCCTCGAGGACATTGGCCGTGAGGGCGATGATGCGCGGGTGATTAAGCCGTTGGTGGTCCTTAGCCATGTGTCTCGCAGCATCGATACCTCCCATGTTGGGCATCTGAAGATCCATGAGAATTACATCGTAATCTACATTTTTCACAGCTTCAAGCACCTCTAGTCCATCATTGGCAATGTCGGCGCGATAGCCGAGACGCTCAAGAAGCCGTGCGGCCACACGTTGGTTGACGACGTTGTCTTCTGCCAACAAGATCCGGAGTGGCATTCGCAGGGCCATCTCATCCAAACGAATGGAACGCCCGGGAACGGACAGAAGCCGATTCGCCTCTCCAAGGGCATTCTGAAGCGTTGTAGTTAATTCCTCGCGCCCGATCGGTTTGGTAAGAAGCTGGGCCCGGTCATATTGTTCAATTTCGAATCGCTGGTCAATTTTCCGCATAAAAATTATCGGTACATCACGTCCTCTGGGGTGGACTTTCAAAGCCCGGGCGATACTTACACCGTCCAAATCTTCTTCCTTGGTATCGAAAAATATGACATTGAACGGTTCTTCGGAACCCAACGTATCCAGCGCTTTCTTCCCTGAATCCACTAGAAAAGGCTTCATATTCCATGCACGTATTTGTTCGGCAAGAACCTCTCGCGTAGTGGCGTGGCGATCTACAATGAGGACTCGGCGGTCTACAAAAGCCGGTATGGGTTCAACTTGACAACCCGCGGATTTTGCCCGAAAAGAGAATGAGAAAGTTGACCCCCGCCCTTTTTCACTTTCGACCCAAATATCGCCACCCATCTTTTCACAGAGGCGTTTGCTGATGGCGAGACCGAGCCCTGTTCCTCCAAACCGCCGGGTGATGGAGGCATCTACTTGCGAAAAGGCGTCGAACAACCGTCCTCTCCGGTCCTCTGGGATACCGACGCCCGTATCCCGCACAGACACTGAATAGCAATACTCGTCGCCATCGGGATGTGCGTCGAGGGTTACGGCTATTTCTCCCTTATCAGTGAATTTTACGGCATTTGAGAGCAGATTTACGACGATTTGCCGCAGCCGCGTGGCATCACTACAAATGGACCGAGGTGCATCTGGTGCAATGCGGAGCGAAAGATCCAGATTCTTTTCGGACGCTGTCACGATGACAATATCCATGGCCGATTCCAAGCATTCGGCAAGGTCAAAGTAGTATTCTTCAAGCTCCACATGCCCAGCCTCGATCTTCGAGAAATCAAGAATCTCGTTGATCAGTACTAAAAGCGCTTCCCCACTGCTTCGAATGGTTTCGACGCATTCAGACTCCTCGGAACTCAGGTCCATGTCGAGCAAAAGGCTGGTCATTCCAATAACGCCGTTCATGGGTGTTCGAATCTCATGGCTCATATTGGCCAGAAAAGCACTCTTCGCTCGTGTTGCGGCCTCTGCCTTCGACTTCGCGTGCTCAAGGTCATCGATGGTCTGTTTCAGTTCCACTGTCTTCTCCTTGAGGTCCTCCGTCCGTTGCTCTACCGCGTCTTCTAACTCACGGGTTTGCACTGCCATTTTATGCATTCGAAATTTGTGCACAGCCAAGACGCCTCCGACAAACAGCAATATTAGAATCGCATAAAACCACGGTTCTTGGTAATAATAGCGTTGAAACTCTAGGTCGAGGCTGGCGCCTTTCAGGTTCCACAACCCATCATTGTTGCTTGCAATTACGTGAAACGAATAGGTACCGGGTTCAAGATTGGTATAATACGCCACCCGACGAGTCCCGGCATCGACCCAGTTTTTATCGTCTCCCTCGAGGCTGAATTTGAACCGCATTTTGCTCGGCGCCAGGTAGCTCAAGGCTGTATAATGGATCTCCATTTTATGGTTACCGGGAGGAATGACGATCTTTCCCCGTGGAGCAATCAATTCTCGATCGCCGAGAACGACCCTTTCAATGACTACCGGCGGTACCAACTTATTCGATTCAAGGCTGTCCGGATGAATGGCGACTGCGCCTTTCATGGTAGCAAACCAGAGGGTACCGTCGGTAGCCTTCCATCCAGCCGGCGAAGCGGCATTGCCTTCCGCACTCCGGAGACCGTCAGACCGTCCATAACCCGTGGAATAAATGGTTTCCCGCTTGCCATCCAAGAAATCGTTTAGATTTTTTCGCGATACACTAAAGAGGCCCCGATTTGAACTCATCCAGAATTGTTTATGGTCATCTTCGAGGATCTGGTGAATGACGTCATCAAAGAGCCCATCCGCAGCAGTAACAACCGCAAAGTGGCCCGCTTTATATCGAGTCAGACCTTTCCCGTAGCTCCCCATCCAGAGCGCGTTGTCCTCATCCTCGTACATCGTCGTTACAAAATTATCTGCGAGACCATCTTCCTTGCGAAAGGTCAAAAATCGCCCGTCCTGGAAGCGGGACAACCCACCGCCACGCGTGCCGATCCATAGGGTGCCTTCGTGGTCCTCCAAAAAGGTCCATACGATGTTGCTTCCCAGCCCATCGTCCCTTGTAAATCGAGAGATGCGGCCGTCTTTAAGGCGAAAGAGTCCTCCCCCATTGGAGCCAAACCAAATACTGCCGTCTCGGGTCTCCGCTATGGCCCGAATGAGATATTTTGATAATCCAAAATCCCTGACAATGGGAGTCACGCGGCCGTTTCTTATGGTTGTGACGCCTCCATTCCGCGTACCAATCCAGAGCGTGCCATTATGATCTTCCAAAAGTGACCACACCGAGGCGCCGTCAAGAAATCCTGCACGGACATGTCCGTTTTTGAAGCGACTGACACCGCCCCCCATCGTTCCGATCCACATACTTCCATCACGCCCTTGGAGCACCGGTCGAACGCCCTCTTCAATCAATCCCTCTTGTTTCCCATAGACCGTAAATCGACTATTTTTGAGGCGATTCAACCCTCCATCAAGCGTACCAATCCAGAGGCTTCCTTCCCGGTCTTCAATGATGGACAAGATTATCGAGCCCGATAGCCCATCAGTTTTTGTGTAATCAGAAAACTCCCCATCTCGAAACCGGACCAATCCCCCGCCATCCGTGCCGAGCCAAAGCGTTCCGTGTCGGTCTTCGTAAAGGGTATTAATTCGATTGTTGGGTAGGCCGTCGGCCTGGGTATAGGTAACAAATACGCCCTGATCAAACCGACTCAGACCACCGCCACGGGATCCGACCCATATCGTGCCGTGATGGTCTTCCATAACATTCCAGACGACATTGCTCATCAATCCGTCAGCGGCGGTAAATTGGGACCAGCTTCCGTTCAGAAATCGGTACAATCCGTCCCCATTCGTTCCCACCCAGAGTGCGCCCGACCGATCCGTCTCCAATGCGACTATAGAGATACCGGCCAGTGCGTCCCTATCAGCTCGGACTACTTCAGGAACCCCATCCACGATGCGTGTTAGTCCGCCGTTCAACCCTCCAAGCCATATTCCCCCCTCGGCATCCTCGGCAATTGCCGTGACAAAATTTTCAGCGAGTCCATCTCTGGTGGAGTAGGTTTTAAATTGGTTGTTTTTGTACCGAATCACTCCTCCCGCCTGGGTCCCTACCCACAGACTTCCATCTTGCGCCTCATGGAGGGCATAAATTACGTTGTCGGCAAATGCTGGGGTGTTCTGCTTGTCAAAAACAGTAAATTTTACTCCGTCAAATCGGGCCAAACCTTCGTATGTGCCAAACCACAAATATCCATCCCGCGTCTCTGCAATGGCATTGATAGAATTTTGCGGTAGCCCATCATCCGAGGTCCAGACCTGATGAGCATACTGTGTAATATCGTTGCGTGGATTGAGTCCCTGCCCGGCCGTCGGTTGCGCACCGATAATGCAAAGTGCAAGCAGAAATGCAAGCCACGCCGTGCTAGATCTGGATCGCAATCTGTTGCCGACTATTTTCATTACGACCATTTTGTCGAAACTGCATGAATACAAGGAAAAGACAAATGATGAGCCATTCCGCCTGGCTGCATTTCGAGGCCCGTAAAAATGGGTATTTTTCCTACGAATCGGCCTTTCCTTGGACCGCCAAGTGGAGGATGCGCCAAGCGGCCCTCAAGCATGAGCACGGTCCCTCCAGCAATGACGGATACTTTTTCAGGGCCGCGGGAAATTATTCCGCTTCGTTTTCAAGGAACGACCGCCGGGAACAAGCGTGTGTGGTAGCCTTGCTCCTCCGTCCCATTCATTCTCGCACATCCGATGATCGTCGCGCTCGCACAGATAAACCCCATTGTCGGCGATCTCCGGGGTAATCGACTCAAAATTCTCGACTTCGCACAGCGAGCTCATGATCAGGGCGCCAAGCTTGTCGTCTTCCCTGAAATGTGTATCACCGGGTATTACCCAATGGATTTGCTCGAAAACCGTTATTTCATCGATGCGGTGCAGCAGACATTGGATGCCATTGTGCACGAGATACCGCCGGACCTCGGCATCATACTCGGTGCTCCCACGCCCAACCCCAATCCGGTCGGAAAGCGGCTCTTTAATGCGGCATTTCTCTATGAAGGTGGAAACCTCGTTGACGTCATATACAAAACGCTTTTACCTACGTACGACGTCTTCGATGAACGCAGGCACTTCCAGCCTTCCTCCTCATGCCACGTGATCTCGTGGCGGGGCAAACGCCTGGGGTTGCATATTTGTGAGGATATGTGGAATGACGCAGAACTTGTGCTCGACCAGCGCTATCTACAGCATCCCGTGGATGAACTCGGGGCCCAACGTCCCGACCTCTTCATAAATATCAGTTGTTCACCGTTTTCACTGGGAAAATACCGGGAACGACATCTTTTTGTAGAAAATTTATGCCGTAAATACGGAGTGCCGTTTGTCCTCGTCAATCAGGTGGGCGCCAATACCGAAGTGCTCTTCGATGGCGCAAGCGGCGTTTTTGATTCGAAGGGTCGTCCCATTCTCCTGGCTCCGAATTTCAAAGAAACCCTCCTGCTCTGGAATCAATCGGAGGTATCGACCCCGATAGCGGTTCCGGACAACGAGACAGCCGATCTCCATGACGCACTTGTGATGGGTATCCGCGATTATTTCAACAAGACGAGCGCTTTCGACAAGGCCCTTGTCAGCCTTTCCGGCGGTATCGACTCGGCCGTAACCTGCGCGTTGGCCGTCGAGGCGCTCGGTACGGACCGCGTAACCACTGTCACCATGCCCTCGCGATATTCGTCCTCTGGATCCGTAGACGACTCGCTTGCACTCGCGAAGAACGTTGGGATCCCGTGTGAAGTAATTCCCATTGCCGTCGCGGTCGATGCCTTCTCGACGATGCTCAGGTCGTACTTTCACGATACGCCCAGTGGCATTGCCGAAGAGAACATTCAGGCGCGCACGCGCGGATTAACCCTGATGGCCATTTCGAACAAATTCAATTACCTCGTCCTCTCGACGGGAAACAAGAGCGAAATGTCCGTCGGATACGCCACGCTTTACGGAGACATGAGCGGGGGCCTCGCCGTCCTCTCGGACGTGTTCAAGACACAGGTTTATGCCCTTGCCCGCCACATCAACCAACGTGCCGGGCGAGTGCTCATCCCTGAGAGCACCATCAGCAAACCCCCGTCGGCGGAGTTGAGACCCGATCAACTTGACCAAGATTCCCTGCCGCCGTACCCGCTTCTCGACGAGGTCCTCCGCCTGTACATCGAAGAACAACTTGACCTTGACACGATTGTGTCCCGCACGGGACAGGAAGAGGAATTTGTGCATCGCATCCTGCGCATGGTCGATCGGAACGAATATAAACGAAGGCAGGCGCCACCCGGGCTGCGGGTGAGCGGTAAAGCCTTCGGAATCGGCCGGCGGCTGCCCATAGTGATGCAGTGGAACCGGCATGAGATCCGCAAGATGGCCGCAACCGAAGAGTTACCGAAGGGATCCACCCCGTAATGGTGATCAATGTGCCGGAGGTCAATCGGCCTTGACCAACGGATGAAGAAACGCCATGATGCTATCAGCGAGCGGAAGCGTCGTCTCCGGCGAAAGAATGTCTCCGGCAAGGACGTGGTTAGACGGATGCCCGGTTTGGTCGACGGAAAGGATGTGCTTTACCGGCGACCCAAATCTTTCATAGTGCAGTTTTAGCTCGTCAGCGCTGATGACTCTGTCATTCTCCGAATAAATGACCATCAGCGGCGTTTTGATGGCCTCCAGTCGTACAGTCTTCACTAACTCAACCAATCCCATCATCGTGACAAGGGCGTGCGTCGGATATCGTGTGTTCCAATACCTCGCCTGCTGCGCATTGACGGGTTCCCAACTATAATAAGGTCCGACGATAGCGCGGGCAATCAGACCGCCCCACGGCCAGCTTAGCACTCGGGCATTGGGATCTCTCGGTCCGAAATTGGGCGAGAGCATCACGAGCGCGAGCAAATCTTTCGCACCGTGCCATCCGGCCAGCCAGGTAGCCAGTGTGCCGCCCGTAGAGGTTCCGACCACAATTACTTTTTTGCCGATTCGCCTTCCAATTTCAAGCGCTTCCACACCGTCGTTGAGCCAGTCGTTCACCGTTGCATCCGACATCGCATCTCCGTCCCGGCCGTGCCCGCTCAGGCGCGTATAAAAGAGGTTGGCGCCAAGTCGTGCAGCCAGCGTATCGCACAGCGGCCGCGTTTCTTGCCGCGTCGCCGAAAATCCGTGGAGGTAGACAATGGAGACCGGCGTCCGCGACTTGTTTACCGGATCGGCCCAAATGATTGTCTTTTCGGCTCCCGGCTTAACACCACCGACTTGGGCCTCCGAGGCTCGGAGGTAGCCGTCGAGATCGGCAGGCAAGGCAGGCATTTGTATCTTCTGTTCCATCTTCGGGCGGGGACCGGCCAAAAACAATGCCACAAGGGTGAAAATTACCATCAGGGTCCGAATGAGATTTATCTTGACTCTTTGCCTCATTTCGAACTCGCGTCTCAGAACATGATTATACCTTTGCTCGGAACGAAGTATTCCAGGTGCGTTCAAAGCACCACCATTTCACGATCACCGGAGAAGATACTGTTTCATGCCTACCGATGCCCGGCTGAATGCCTTTCAATTACTCTTGCCGGCATGGTTCGAAAAAGTCGCCCGCGATCTACCGTGGCGGAGGACGAGAGATCCGTACCAGATCTGGCTTTCGGAGATCATGCTTCAGCAGACGCGGGTGGACCAGGCCATTCCTTATTTTCTCCGCTTCACGTCCGCTTACCCGACTGTCGAGTCGTTGGCCATTTCCGAGTTGGATGATGTACTCCGTCTTTGGGAAGGACTTGGTTATTATGCACGGGCGCGCAATCTCCACAAGGCCGCGCGGCAGGTCGTCGAAACGATCCCAAACCACCGGATTCCAGACACGTACGCCGATATCATTCAGCTCCCCGGGATCGGTCCATATACTGCCGCCGCCATCCTCTCCATAGCCTTCGACAAAGCCCATGCCGTGCTCGATGGAAACGTCTCCCGCGTGCTCACGCGCGTCTTCGCCATAGGCGAAGATGTCAAAGCATCCGCAACGAAAAAACGGCTCCGTACGCTTGCCAACGCTCTTCTTCCGAACACGCGGCCCGGACGATATAATGAGGCCATGATGGAACTAGGTGCTACCGTCTGCACACCAACAACGCCTCGTTGCGCCTCTTGTCCACTCTTAAACGTTTGTGCGTCTTTTTCGATGGGCGACCCGACGGCCTTCCCCGTCTCGAAAAAAAAAGCCCCCATTCCGCATTACCAGATCTCAGTGGGTCTTATTCGTGATAACATCGGCCGGATTCTCATCCAAAAACGACCGGAAGACGGGCTGCTCGGCGGGCTGTGGGAGTTTCCTGGAGGAAAACAAGAAGTGGGTGAATCACTTAAGGAAACGTGCGTACGTGAATTGAGAGAAGAACTCGGCATCGAGGTGGCGGTGTCGAAACGTTTCCACCGATTGGCACACGCCTATACGCATTTCAAAATTACGCTCCATGCGTTCTCTTGTCAGATCGAAAGGGGCGAAGTATGTTCACGACTCGGTCAACCGACCCGATGGGTAATGCCCGATGAGCTATACGACTATGCCTTCCCGAGAGCCAATCGTCGGCTTATCGAGCAATTGCTTCAAGCGAAGGACGCTCATGCCTGACATCACACTCGAGGGAACCTATTGGTTTCCCAAAGAGATGTATGTACTTTCCGAACGGGCTGCCCGTCACGATCGCAGAGGTCACCAAATCGAAATCCGGATTCATGGATTCCAATACCCTCATTACCCTCGCCTTTCTTGCATTCTATCTATTATTCCAGTTTTTGCGAAAAAAACCTGGACCAGCCAAGACGCAACTCCCTTCCCCTACCAAAAAATCGCCATCGACAATTCCGGACGACGATCAGACCAATCTCTCTCAGGCACTAAGTGAGATCCGCGAGATGCTCTCCGGATCGCCAGACACAATGCAACCCCCGGCACGTTCAATTCCATCTTCGTCCCCGCAAACGATTCCACCGAGGCCCGCAAGTACTGCTACGACCCCAGTATCGGATCGCCAGCGGCTACCATCTGCCGGTCATTCGCCGGAAGCAAGGTATACGAAAGAGGATCAGTTTGAGCATCGACCGGCGTCCGTAAGCGCCAAACCGGTGGCGCCTGACTCGCCCCGCTTCTCGCGAGCCAAAGACCCGTTCAGGCGCGAGGCAGCTTTTGAACGCAGGCACCGCCAAGGAGACAAATTCGCAACGCATACCAAACGAGCCGAGGACAAAAAGGCACTTTTGGATGAATCAAATTTGGAAAGTCCCGTCCAATCGCATCTACACACAATACTTCGTAATAGCGCATCGATTCGGGAAGCAGTGATTCTGTCCGAAATCCTTGCTCCTCCGGTCAGCCGCCGGAAAAAAATGTAATTCGGCAAATTTGACGCAATTACTGTCTTCAATGCCGCAATCAAAGTGCTTTAAAATACTTCTGCTGCCGCATCCCCGCCTTTCTTGAAGACTGCAGCACCTATAGCGCCGCCAATAGCACCAAAAATTACAGAGACCGCCGCACCAACAGCAATGCCTATCGCTTTGAAAGCCGGGGTGTTAAACTGTTGTTGCTGCGCTTCTATCGCCTCTTTCTGCTCGGGCGTCATGTCGCCGCCGGTAAACATATGCTGAATCTGTTTCTGAATCTCCTCAGATCCGGGGATCCCGACGAATTGCAGTAAATAATTGAGCGCGGCAGAAATGGCAACGGCCAACAGGCCGATAATCGCACCCATTGCTGCACCTTCCCCGGGCTTGATCGTAAGGCTGTTTTCATTGGTATAATGCCAAACGCCCACCAGTGCTCCACCAACAATTCCAGCACAACAAGCGATATTGATTAGACCGAGGTACGAAGTACTCAGCAATCCGGCGACAAGCCCGCCCAGGATAATGGATTGTTTTTTATCTGTCATGTGATCTTTTGGTTTGGTTGGTTTTCTTGCGATCAAAGCAGGTACGCAAAGACCGGTGAATACGAGGCCCGGTATTTTCTTTGTTTAATGCACTGCGCCTGTAGCCGGCAAGCCACTCTAGCGCTTCTCCGTATGAATTGGAAAAAATGACCCACCTCTTGCCTGCCCCGGACTGAAATTAGGATTTCCACTTCGATCAATACATATAGTTATGATGCCCCGGGCTACAAAGTATCCTGCCACAATCCCAAGAATACCACCCGTAATCATCCGGCTATAAGGCGTATTAACCCACAACCCGAAAAAATCTCCGCTCCAGTCAAGTCCGAGCGGTACGATAGAAGTTGCCAGAAGGACCCCGGTGTGTTGCTGAATCCACGTATCCCAGCGATACACCTGTAGCAAAATGGGCACCGCCAGAAACAGCCCTAAATAAATCCCTAAACAACGATGGCAAACGGCCAGAGCCACGCCGTTTATCTGGAGAGAGCGCGTCGGCATTTGGTGGCATACTGTTGAGAACCCTTTCATGATTAAGGCCCTCGTACCAAGCCCTACAAAGGGCGGTAAAAAAACAAGGATGACTAAAGTCCCCGTAACCCCGAGTGCCAGGACCCACCCCCACCAGAAGCGAGATGTTTGGTCACGATTCACGATAAACTCGGATAGCCCATGAGCACTTCCTGTTTAGATGATAAAATCGAGTTAAGCGACGTGTCGTTCATAGAAAATTAATGCCCACACCCGTGCATTTCAACCTCTTCCCACCAAACTCCCCTAAATGTGCCGGAACTGGCCTGAAGACATCAAGTTATATGCGACTGCCTGCCGATTAGATACGGGCGCTAATTTTTTTTCGAATTGATTTAGCACTCCGTGGGTACGAGTGCTAATAGAGAATTTTTTTCAACTAAACTGGAGGCATTTCTCATGTCAATCAAACCTCTTGGAGACCGTGTGGTAGTGAAACCACAGGCAGCCGATGAAAAGACGGCCAGTGGCCTTTACATCCCCGACACCGCAAAAGAAAAGCCCCAACGCGGCATTATCGTGGCCGTTGGCCCGGGTCGCGTGGAGAATGGCGCCAAAATTGACATGAGTGTCAAGGCAGGCGACAATGTCCTCTATGGCAAATACTCAGGGACAGAGATCTCTCTGGCCGATGATGACGTTCTGATCATGCGTGAAAGTGATATCCTCGGCATTATCGAGGACTAATTGGCGTCGGTCCAGATGCTCGTAGGACCGTGATTGCGTAAAACACTTCATTCCAATTCAAGGAGATAGACAGATTATGGCAAAGCAAATTATTTTTGACGTGCAGGCACGTGGCGCGCTCAAAAGCGGAGTCGACAAACTTGCCGACGCCGTGAAGGTCACGCTAGGACCCAAGGGTCGTAACGTCATTATCGAGAAGAAATTTGGCGCCCCAACGGTGACCAAAGATGGTGTAACGGTAGCAAAAGAGATCGAGCTCGAAGACAAGCTCGAGAACGTGGGCGCACAGATGGTCAAGGAGGTTGCTTCCAAGACCAGTGATGTGGCAGGCGACGGAACCACGACAGCTACGGTACTGGCCCAGGCTATCATGACAGCCGGCCTCAAGAATGTCACTGCAGGTGCCAACCCGATGGATTTGCGTCGTGGTATCGACAAGGCCGTCGAAAAGATCGTCGTCAACCTTCGTGACCTGAGCCGGGAGATCCAGGACCGGAGCAAAATTGCTCAGGTCGCCACGGTGTCCGCCAACAGTGACCCGGCTATCGGAAACGACATAGCCGAGGCTTTCGAGCGCGTAGGCAAGGAAGGCGTCATCACGGTCGAAGAAGCCCGTGGCACCGAGACCACCCTCGACGTCGTCGAAGGGATGCAGTTCGACCGCGGCTACCTCTCACCGTATTTTGTTACGGATCCCGACAACATGCAGGTTGTCCTCGAAGACGCGATGATTTTGATCCATGACAAGAAGATCAGCACGATGAAGGACATCCTGCCGATTCTGGAGAAAGTCGCGCAGATGGGCCGTCCGCTATTGATCCTGGCCGAGGACGTTGAAGGTGAAGCCCTTGCTACGCTCGTCGTGAACAAATTGCGTGGGACGCTCCGCGTTGCTGCCGTGAAAGCACCGGGCTTCGGCGACCGTCGTAAGGCAATGCTTGAAGATATCGCCATCCTTACCGGCGGTACGGTCATCTCGGAAGAGAGAGGCTACCGTCTCGAGAACACTACGCTCGACTACCTCGGAACGGCCAAGCGCGTCGTGCTCGACAAAGACAACACGACCGTCGTCGATGGCGCCGGGTCCAGTGAAGACATCACGGCCCGTGCGAATCAGATCAAACAGCAGATCGAGTCGACGACCTCGGATTACGACAAGGAGAAACTCCAGGAACGCCTGGCAAAGCTCTCCGGTGGCGTCGCCGTACTCAAAATCGGTGCGGCAACCGAGCCCGAAATGAAAGAGAAGAAAGCCCGCGTGGAGGATGCCCTGCATGCCACCCGCGCCGCTATCGAAGAGGGCATCGTTCCCGGCGGTGGCGTAGCTTATATCCGCTCCCTTTCGTCTCTCGACAACGTCGAGACCTTGAATGCCGACGAAGCCATTGGTGTGTCGATCATCCGACGCGCTCTCGAAGAACCGATGCGCCAGATCACGGCCAATGCCGGCCTCGAAGGGTCCATCGTCGTGCAGCGTGTGAAAGAAGGAAAAGGTAACTTCGGCTTCAACGCGCAGACCGAAGAGTATGGCAACCTCATTGAGCAGGGCGTCATCGACCCGACGAAAGTCACGCGGAGCGCGCTTGAAAATGCGGCTTCTGTCGCCGGCTTGCTTCTGACGACGGAATCGGTCATTGCCGATCAACCGGAGAAAGAGCTCCCGATGCCCGCCGGTGCCCCCGGCATGGGCGGAATGGGCGGCATGGGAGGCATGGACTTTTAAATCCGGCCTTCTCAAGCATTTCAAAGGCGGGGTTGCTCTTTTGGCAGCCCCGCCATTTTTTGTGTCCAAAGATTTTCACATCAACAAAAAAGTTGATTCGTCAGTAGATCCTTTTTGTTGATCAACTCAATTGATCCGTGGTATCATGCCCAATCCGCCAGCCTCGACCATGCCGGCATTCACGACGGAGGACGGCCTGAAGCTCGTCGTCCGAAGTTGGAAACCTGATTCGACGACTTCAACTCAGTCGTCCGTGGTCGTGATTGTCCACGGTTATGCCGAACATTGTGGTCGGTATGCCCCACTCGCCGCCAATTTTGCGACAGCGGGCCACATCGTTTTCGGTTATGACCAGCGCGGATTTGGACTTTCCGAAGGGCCGCGCGCATACACCTCCTCCTTCGACGCTTACCTTGACGACCTAGGGCTCTTTCTCTCGTACGTTCGGGGTAAGTACCCGGACTACCCCCTATTCCTCTTCGGGCACAGCATGGGGGGTGCGGTGGTAGCGCTATACGGCATAGAGAGGGATGTCTCGGCGCATGATGTTTCCGGGGCTGTCTTGAGCAGCCCGGCGCTCAAGACAAACGAGGCACCGCTGCTTCAAAAACTTTCCGCACTGATGGGCCGGCTCCTTCCCCACCTCCGCACCATCCCCCTGAACATCGAGTTCCTATCCCAGGATACCTCGGTCATCGAAGCTGTGCGCACCGATCCACTCTATTATCATGGCCGGATTCTGGCCCGAACGGGTGCCGAGATCCTCCGAGCCATGCAACGCATTCAGGACGGCGCCCACCGCTTTACCCTACCTTTTCTGGTCTTTCACGGCACCGCCGACCACCTCACCGACCCCGATGGCAGCCGGAGCTTCCACAACCACGCCGGATCAGACGACAAAACCCTCCGACTGTTTGACGGGCTTTACCATGAAACCTTTAATGAACCGGAAAAGGATAATGTACGGGGGCTAATATTGTCATGGCTTAAAACACATCTTCCTGGCTAACGAGCACGTTACTGATCGAGGGCGAAGACGATGCGCACGGTGGCCCGCACCTCAATCTCACCCGAAGCAAAAGCCTCCGGCGTGCCCGCGTCCATATTCTTCGAGGCAACCATTGTGCTCCCCATTTCAAGCCGAGGCCGGGGAATGGTCACGCCCTGCTCTTGTATCTGAATCACCTTTCCTACTGCAACGCCAAGGGTTGTTGCCATCAGCTGTGCCTTTTCCTTGGCACGCAGCACTGCCTTGCGCAGTACTTCGTCTTCGACGGACTGCCGGTCCCTGAGATCATATGCAATCCCGCTGAGCCGGTTGGCACCTTGCCCGACCACGTGCGCGACCAGTTTCGGCAGCACGTCGAGATCATCCACTTCGACAACGACACTCCGTATCGCTTCGTATCCACGGTTAACACGCCGGTTGAGCTTCGGATCATACTCCTGATGCGGCTGCAACTGAAGCGTCTCTAACCGGATTTTTCGATCCTCGATCTTGAGGGCCCGAACTGCATTCATCGTCTTTGCCGCATCCGCAGCATTCTGTCTCCTGGCGTCTTCGGCATCTTCGTCGACGGTGACGATGCCGAAGCGTACCATGGCCCGGTCCGGCTGCACGCGAAGAGTACCGTCGCCACTGACGGAAAGGTTGTTGGGCATCTTTTGTGCACGGACCGGCGCGGCGGCCATCGACACGAACAGGGCTGTCACAAAAAGAAGGCAGTTCGCCCGAACGACACTCTTCAATACCTGCTTTTTCATCTTGATTCGCTCGATTGCTTGAACAATAGTTAAAAGCGTGTTTGTCCCGCAATCGGCGTACCACACGGAATTCAGGGGGAAAGCCGGTCGATGAGGCGCGGGAAAGGGATGCTCTCGCGGAGGTGGCGAATGCCACAGAGCCATGTGACGGTGCGCTCAAGCCCGAGCCCGAAGCCGCTATGCGGCACGGAACCATAGCGCCGGAGGTCGAAGTACCATGAATATACCTCAGGGGGCAAGTTGTGGGCCGCCACCTCCTGTTCGAGAAAAGCCAGATCCGTGGCGCGCTCTCCGCCGCCGATGATCTCACCATAGCCGTTGGGAGCGAGGACATCCATACCGAGGGCGAGCCGGTCATCCTCGGGGTCGCGTTTCATATAGAAGGCCTTTACGGCCGCCGGGTACCGATGCACGATCACCGGCCGGGCAAAATGCCAGGTGAGAACCGTCTCATCGCTCCCACCGAAATCATTGCCCCACTTAAACGTCCGGGCGGATTTTTTCCATTTCGGGAGATTGCGCAGGTCCTCATCTATGTCGGTCAGCCGTTTTTGAATTGCGATGTTCCGGGCATCGATGCGCCTTTTCTCCCCTTTCTTTGCCTGCCCATAACGCTGCATATTTTGGGTATGTTCGTCCTTGAGGGCGTGTTGCTCGGCGAAGGCGGCCTCCATACGTGCCGTCAACATCGCCGCCGTCTCGTCACTACGAAGCAAATCAACTGCCTCTGAATAGGACATTCGCGGGAATGGCGCCGTGATTTCTCCGAGGGCTTCCGAGTCCCGCCCAAGTACCTCCAGTTCGACCGAACAATTTGTTTTCACGTCATCCGCAATTCGCGACAGGAAGGCTTCGGCGAGGTCCATGTCCATTTCGAGATCGTAAAAAGCCATCTCCGGCTCAATCATCCAGAATTCGGTCAGATGTCTGCGAGTCTTTGACTTTTCGGCCCTGAACGTGGGCCCGAAAGTATAAATTTTCCCAAACGCCATCGCCATAGCTTCCCCGTGCAGTTGCCCACTTTGTGTGAGATAAGCTTTGGTGTCGAAATAGTCCATCTCGAAAAGCGTCGACGTCCCTTCGACGGCCGTACCCGTCAGGATGGGTGCATCCATCTGAACGAATCCGCGTTCCTGAAAAAAGTGGTGGATCGACATGATTACCTGATTCCGGATGCGGAGGATGGCCCACTGCCGCCGGCTCCGAAGCCAGAGGTGCCGGTTGTTCATCAGGAACTCGACGCCGTGCTCCTTTGGCGTGATGGGGTATTCTTCGGCGCGGTGAAGCAATTTCACGTTTGTTGCCTGGATTTCGACGCCGCCCACCTGACGGTCATCGAGGCGCACCTCGCCAGTGATTTCGAGCGAGCTTTCCTGTGTGGCAGTGTCCGCCGCCTGCCACGAATCCGCCTCCACACTCTCGGCATTGACGACGCACTGCACGATCCCCGAACCATCGCGCAAAACGAGGAAGAAGAGCTTCTTCGCTCCTCTTTTGTTGTATAGCCAACCCCTCAGTGTAACGGTCTCGTTCTCATGCCTTGTCAGTGCGTCAATGCTGGTAGCGTCGAGATGCATTTATGTATTGGATAACCTTGTGAAAAATTTGGGACGGCAGAGAAAATCTGAATTTCGCAGGGAGGAAACAACCGCTGGCTCCAGCAGAGCGAATAAGGAGCATGAAGAAACGGTCAATGAGAGATAGGTAAGAATTCCGCTTACATCTTATTCGAATAAATCAGACAGACGGCAACGCCGGAACGCGAGTCTGATGCAAGTCAAATACTAAAAAGCGGCGAGCAATAGTAGACGCAAACCTATTGCTTGCGAAGTTCGTCCTGCCAGTTGCTCAATTTTCGTTCCCCGGAAACCGTAGAGTGGATGAGTTCGAAGATACCCGACCCGCCCCGATCGGCAAAGATAAATTTGGCTTGTCCCTCGCCCGGGATATTATTGTATTCCCATATTTCATGCGGGACGAAATCTCTATCGAAGACGTGTGATTCTATAGCGGCGGGCGTCCCATATTTAATGAGCGTTCGTCCGCGATCGGTCTCCCACCCCTTCATTAAACTGGAATTATAACGATCGTTGGCATATTGCACGCGCTGGTAAAACTGTTCTTTGAATTCGTTTACGGATGTGGCCGGATTCGGGTCACGTTTCTTCCAGAAGTTCATCAAGAACCGACGCCGTGCATCCAAATCTTTAAGGTTGTCCAGCCTTTGGCGTTCCTGCTTCGACTCGATTATTGCTATGTGTTTTAATGATCGATCAAGATCATCCTCAGACATTTTGGCGTAAGCGCTATTTTCGAACTCGATCCCTGCATATGCGGGTTTCTTGCGAGCGACATCCGGGTTATATACAAAGAATTTTCTCGATTGCTCAGCCAGCGCCTCATTTTGCGCATTAAGTATAGCCACCCGGAGGAAATAGGAGCCGCTAGGCAGCGCGCTAACATCAAATTGACCGACGATGACATCGGGCGAACGCACGGAACGTTTTGTTCTTCGCTCCAGATTGGGCAACGGCTGTGGCAAATTTGCTTCGGCGATATAGACCAACAAGGTGTATTCACCCTCCAGGGCACCTGGTAAATTGTACGCCTCGGTGTAATAAAACACCCTGTCGAGACCGCTCCCAAATAGTTGATTGGCGTTGGGACGAATTACGAGGCCGTTCTTATAAAAGGGATCACTCTTGTCTTTGCTGGGCTCAATCGCAGTTGAAAGCATTAAATCCGACAGGCGAACCAATTCCGATGCACTGTAATCGGGAATGGTAACATCTCTTTGGAGCATGACTTCGGGGCGTTGTGATCCTGCATCGCCTGGAATCACCACCCGGAGTTGATACACTCCAGGCGCTATCAGGGTGCGTTCTTGATGTACAAAGTGTTGCCCACTCACAATGGCACTGGTATCGGGAACCATGAAATTGAGCGCGAGCGTATCAACCCAGACCGCTTCTGGTTCCGAACCTGGCAAGATTGCATCGGCATTTTTCAGCATACTGATATTTACCGGTAGCCTGGCATGATACCCCACGTCAGCCCGCTGATAACGTAGGTCAGCGGCTTCGAAAGCGAGATAGACTTCGACCAGATCTTGCTTGCCGTCGTACGCAAATGAAGCATGATCGACATCAACCTGTATTGGAACGTGGGTCTGCGCGCGCGCCGTCCCCGTAAGAACAACCAGGGTCATCATTGCCAAACCAGCAATAGATCTTCGCATAATTCCGTTGTCTTTGATCATCCGTCAGACGTGTGCATTACACATCGTGTTAAGATAATAAATGTTTACCCTTCAAGACGCCCGTTCAAGACCCTCCTGTGCCGGTACAGCGTCTTTTCACTGGTACCCTTGACCGTTGGCTCACGTTTCATCTTCCGCCAACTATCGTACATAGTCACGGCATCCAATGCGAAGCCACCCATGTAACCATTGGCCAAGCAACGATCGCGTCGATCCAGAAACCGTAATACCAATTACTTCCGCCCTGCATTCGAATAAGTGCCAAACACATAAGCGCGGGCCCCAAAGCATCTAATAACAAAAGCGTGGACGCATGCCCATAAACAACGGCGAGCACCGCGCCGACGAGGGTAAGTGACAAACTCCCAAGGCCGAGCCGGCGAATGCGTCTCAAAGGCCAGATGGTGGCCACACTGCTGAGCCCCGTTTTGCAGTCGCCGTGGCGGTCGTGCCAGTCGGCCACGAGGACGTTAGGTATAATAAAGAAGAAGCGGTAAGCCGTTAACATCCATGCAGCCCGGCCGGGTATATCCCCGGCTTCGATCACGGGAAGAATCACACTTCCAATCGCCCATGAACCCCCAATAAGAATGGGTTTTAGATACCAGATACTTTTTATGCGTCTGTGACCAGGCAGTATCGGGGCCGCGTAAAGAAGGCCTAGCATACCCATGACGCCACCCACGACCAACGTAATGCCTTGCACGAAGGGCGCCAGGACGACAACAATCAAGCCGGCAACAAGCATCGATGCACGAATCACTCGCCGATGATCACAAAGCCATCGGACCCGTTCGGGTTCATTCTCAGCGTCCTCCGGGGCAGCATAGATCGAGCGGTCGACCTGATAGATGAGCACGACCCCGGCTAAAGCAAGCACCAATAACGGCCCATCGGGCGGGAGGCCCAGCAATGTATAATTTCCCAAAATCAGACCCAGGGCCACGGCCCCCACGGGAAAGTTGGAATATAAGACAACGGCCCGCCATCCACCGGGTAAGACGTCGAATGCCTTCATCAGATCTGTGGCATTGAAGTCAACAATCTTCGAAGGGCGGAAGGGTTGCGTATATCAAGCACGAACCCGTGCAAATTGCGATCGCCGATGCTCAATAAATCTACGTTCTGCAGGCACATATCGTCGTTCCTCGATGCTAAACATCTCCTGCTCTACGGTAATTTGGTTATAAAAATTAGCGTCGTGGTGCTCCTTTCGTCCCCGATCACTCGTCGCCGTACCCGCACTGGCAATGACCAGCGGAAGATGCCCGTTGTGGCGCTCCATGCATTCGACGTGAGAAATGTGTAGGTGCCCGCACAGTACCAAGTCAACGTCGTTTCGTAGTGCAGTGTCCAGGGTTCGCTTGGCATTCCATGCGATATCGTGACGACCGAGGGCATCTATTCGGGTTAAATGATGGTGCACTACCAAGATCTTGAAGGTTTCCACGTCCGGGGTACCAAAGTAGGTATCGATGTCAGATTCTACGCCGGGAGAAATATAGCCACCTTTGACGGTCAGTCCGAAGGCAGAGTTTATGCCAAGCACAGCTAGCCCGTCACGGCTGAAAGTCTGAGTCAGCTTCGGGCTGATATACTGCTTGTATCGTCGGAGCGGAGAAACCATTCGGAAGAAGGGTTGGTGCCACCAAGCATAGACATCATGGTTACCGGCCACGACGACCACAGGTGCAGTGAAAGCGTCGAGCATGGCCCGTGCGGCCTCGAACTGCCGAGGGAGCGCACGCTGGGTCAGATCACCACTCACAATTACGAGATCGACAGCTGCATCGTTGACCTCCTGCACGAGATCTTCTACAATGCCGGCGTGAGCAATTCGGCCAAAATGGACATCGGAGAGATGGGCGATTAATTGCACGGTGGATCTTCTTTGCCCGGCCTCAAACCGTCATGGATGCGGCAAAAGGATTCCGGCCAGTCAACTATTTAGCGTCGCGGGGACAAGCTCAGTCGCGTCTTTTTCGATATCCCCGGGAGACATGAGACATTCGACAAACATACGCGTTACGGAGTCTTCCTCTGCAAGATCCCACTGCCGTCCCGAATTTTGACACACCGAAAAACTTTGGCTGAAAGCTGTCAGTTAGCTCCCGTACGAAAAAGACGGCACGGCTCCACTAAGAAAAACGATCCGGCGAAATTCCGGATCGTTTTAATAACTTTAAACCTGTAGACCAAGATTAAAGAACCAGATTAAGTGGTTCTTCGAGGTTCATGCGCAGGGTTTCGAGGAATCGCGAACCGACCGCGCCGTCAACTACGCGGTGGTCACAGGAGAGCGTCACCTTCATCCGTTTACCGACGACAAGGGCTCCATCACGGACGACGGGCACGTCTCGGACGGCACCTATAGCGAGGATGCAGGCTTCCGGAGGATTGATGATGGCGGTGAAGGATTCGATACCAAACATGCCGAGGTTGCTCGTCGAAAACGTGGAGCCCGTATACTCCTCGGGCTGAAGTTGTCGGTCGCGCGCACGTGTGGCGAGCGCACGGGTCTCCTCTGCGATTTGGCCGAGTCCCTTGCGGTCAGCATCGCGAATCACCGGTGTGATGAGTCCTTCGTCTACGGCCACGGCAATGGCTACATGGACGCTTTCGTGGAGACGAATCTCGCCTTCTTCTTCGAGATACGAGGCATTTACGTACGGATGTTGACGGAGCGCAAGCGCACAGGCTTTTGTCACGAGATCATTAAATGATACTTTCTTTCCATCCCGTGCCTCGAAAAGGCTATTAACTTCCTCTCGAAAGGCCGCCGCCTTCTCCATATTGATTTCGGCATTGAGATAGAAGTGTGGCGCCGTAAATTTACTTTGTGTCAGTCTCCGGGAGATCGCCTTGCGCATCTGTGAAATTCGCACCGCTTCGTAGCCATCAGGGGAGATGGGAGTCGCGTATGTTGCGGAGCGCGGCACCTTCGACGCGGACGAATGGGGCGTCGGGGCCGGAGATGCAGAAATCAGGGCTTCCACATCCCGTTTAATGACGCGACCTTCCGGACCGGTACCCCGCACTGTAGCGAGGTCGAGCCCATTTTCAATGGCCATTTTTCGAGCGAGGGGTGATGATTTGACCCGCGCGTCGCTCTCGGGTGATGGCGTAGTTGCTTTGGCGGTGACAGAAGATACCGGCGTTGCGGCCGGTTTTGCAGCGCCATCTCCCGCACCATTTTGGTATTTCCCCAAAAATGTCGAGATGTCTTCGCCTACTTTCCCCAGAACCGCAATCAGGCCCCCAATGGGTACGGCCTCGCCCTCACCGATGACACGCTTGAGTAGAACGCCATCATCATAGACTTCTAGGTCCATAGTCGCCTTATCGGTTTCCACCTGCGCAATGATGTCGCCCGCCGAGACGTTTGTCCCCTCCTCTACCAACCAAGAGACGAGGACGCCCTCCTCCATCGTGTCGCTCATCTTCGGCATTTCAACAGCAATAGCCATAACGTTTTATTTCAAGTTTCAGAGTTTTTATCTTTTGGAAGGCGGCGGCACAGCGGTTAGTCGGCATACATTACCGATTTGCAGGCACGGTAGGCGTCTTCCTCCTGTGGCATATAATAGGCGATCAAGTTTTTTGCATAGGGCGCCGGTGTGTCCTTGGCCGTGATACGAAGGATGGGGGCATCGAGGTGGTCGAAGGCGCGCTCTTGGATTTGATAGGTAATTTCAGAGGAGATACTGGCAAATGGATTACTTTCATCGATAATGACGCACCGGTTTGTTTTCCGAACGGACGTGACAATGGTCTCGATATCGAGAGGGCGTATGGTGCGAGGGTCGATAACCTCGGCGCTATAGCCATCCTCAGCCAATCGATCGGCCACCTTGAGCGCAATCCAATAGCTCTTGCCGTGCGCCACGATAGTGACGTCGGTACCTGCCCGCGCAATGCGGGCCTTTCCTATGGGAATCAGGTATTCATTCGCATCCGAAACTTCACCCTTTAGCCCATACATGACCTCACTTTCAAGGAATATGACCGGGTCGTCGTCGCGGATGGCCGTTTTTAGCAGTCCCTTGGCATCGTCGGGGTTCGAAGGAGAAATGACCTTCAGTCCCGGGAACGATGCATAAAGCGACTCGGTCGAGGTATTGTGGGTCGCCGCCAACTGACCGGCAGCGCCGTTGGCCCCCCGAAATACGATAGGGAGTTTTAATTGCCCACCGGACATGTACCTGATCTTGGCTGCATTATTCACCAGTTGATCGAAGGCAACGAACGAAAAGTTAAAAGTCATGAACTCAATGATCGGTCGGAGCCCATTGAGCGCCGCACCAATACCGAGGCCCGAAAATCCATTTTCACTAATCGGCGTGTCGATGACTCGTTTGGCACCAAATCGGTCGAGCATACCTTCACTCACTTTGTAGGCGCCGTTGTACTGCGCCACTTCCTCACCCATCAAAAAGATGGTATCGTCGCGCTCCATCTCCTCGACCATGGCCGCACGAAGGGCCTCTCTATATTGCAAGTTAGCCATTTGTCGTATTCCGGATAGATATTGCCTGTTTATTTTATTTGCTCGCAAGCGTGCCGCCTTGGCTGCGAGTCTCACGCGAGAAACGGATAATCTTCCTGGGAATAGACATCCTCATAAATCGCCTCTTCAGAGGGAAATGGACTATTCTCGGCGAATTCCACGGCGTCAAGCACCTCCTGTTTCACCTCCTCATCGATCTGATCAAGGGTATCGTGGTCGGCCAGATCATATTCGATCAGGTACGCTTTGAGCCGTATAATGGGGTCCTCGTTCTTCTTCCTTTCCAATTCCTCCTTCGTCCGGTATTTTCCCGGATCGCTCATGGAGTGGCCCCGATAGCGATACGTTCGAATTTCAAGCAGAGACGGCTTGCCCGTCCGGGCCAGCGCAACGTGCTCCTGCACTGCCTTGCATACGGCGAACGCATCCATCCCGTTCACCATGGCAGCCTCCATGTTATAGCTGAGTGCATGCTTGACAAACATCGTCTCAGCGAAGGCCCGGTTAACGGCCGTCCCCATAGCATACTGGTTGTTTTCGACGATGAAGACTACCGGCAACCCATAAATGCCCGCTAGATTGGAAGCCTCATGAATAGCGCCTTGTCCCACAGCGCCATCTCCAAAGAAAACGAGACAAACGCCATCGTCTTCCTTGTATTTATGGGCAAAGGCGATGCCCGTGGCAACGGGAACGTGGGCACCGACAATCCCGTGACCACCAAAGAACCGATTTTCAAGACTGAAGAAGTGCATTGACCCGCCCTTTCCTTTTGAGGAGCCCGTTGCCTTTCCGTAGAGTTCGGCCATGCATTCATTGCTCGTCATCCCGAGCGCAAGTCCGAGGCCGTGGTCACGGTAGGCCGTAATGACCGAATCTTCGCCCACACGTATCCCGGCCGCTGCACCCGCGGAGACCGCCTCTTGTCCAATATATAAATGCAAAAAACCGGCGATCTTCTGTTTCCCATACATTTGAGCCGTTCGTTCCTCAAAACGACGTTGCAAAAGCATGTTTCGGTACATGGCGTTGACTCGTTTGGGACTCAAGCCTAGCTCGCTGTGGTTGTACTCTCCGGCTCGGAAGGTCTTGAAAGTACGCATGACCTTTATGTCTTCGGGAATATCCAGATCCTGCCCATTGACCGGGGCAGCCACCGGGGCATCCGAATCTTCCATTTTGCGCGCCTTTTTTACACGCTGCTTCGTCTGGCTGGCCATCTGGTTTTGGTCTCAAATGAATAAGTAACATCAGGATACTACAGATACCGCAATCGATAGAGAGCTACCCCGAATGATCCGATAGCATGTTAAAATAAGACATTCCTTCTCTCCAACCCAACCGATGTATCGTACGATAAGTTTGTTGGTGATATATTCAAGCGCCACTCTCTTAGCTAGAAGTCGCATATGCCGACATTTGCCAATATCGACCCGGAGAATTCTCTGGTGGAACGAGTGCCTACACCTCCGGTTCAACAGCGACAAAGGAATCAGCAGTAAGCCTGCCTCGTGTATCCTTCATCGAGGTGCTTCTTAAATTCATCTGTACGGTAAGTGCATTCGTCGTTCCCATCGTTCCATCCTCTTCACCGTTCAAGATGATTAACGTGGATTGGGCGGTAACGAACCTGTAATTTTATTCACTACTATTGTCTTGAACAATTTGACCGTGTAACGTGCCAAAAGTCAAACGAACAAACGTAAGTCGAAAGTCATCGAACGCGGAACGAGGAAACAAGGAACCGCTGGATCTTGAAGCTTTGTTGAGCGGCGATGCGACTGCCTTCGAGCAATTAGTGCGGCAAGAAAGTGTGCGGCTATTCCGCGTGATTCTGCGCATTGTGAGCGACGAAAACGAGGCCGAGAGTATTCTCCAGGAGACTTTTTTGCAGACTTACAAACGGCTTGACACGTTTCGGCGTGAGGCCAAAGTAACTACCTGGATTTATGCCATCGGCATCAACCTCGCCCGTGCTTCGTTGCGAAAATCGCGTCGATACGATGCCATGGCAGAAGAGGACATCGAGCGCCTGCAACCTGCTTTTGCCAATGGCACCTATTCCGAACGATATAGCACTTGGAACCCTCAGAAAATAACGGAACTCTCAGAGCGAAAACGGCTTGTTCATGCTGCTATCGAAAAACTACCACCGGACTACCGGACGGTCGTAACGTTACGCGACATCGAGGAACTATCCACAACGGAGGTTGCGCAGATCCTTGACATCAGCGACGGAGCCGTCCGTGTTCGGCTTCATCGTGCTCGGCAGGCTCTACGCAAGCTTCTGGACCGGCACTTTCAATAAAGCCCACTCTTTCTGTTTTATACCTTTCGAGTCGATGCGCAGTATTTTCCACAAGCTTAAACATGCATTTCGTCATGACCCTACGTGCGAGGAGGTCAACCAATTTCTCGTCGAGTATCTTGAAGGAGTCCTCGAACCAAAGACACAGGCACTTTTTCAGGATCATTTGAAACGATGCCCAAAGTGCAAGCCTTACCTTGATCAGTACCTTTTGACTATGAAGTTCGTCCATGAGAGCAAATCCCTCGATCCACCGGACGAAGTTATTAATCATACCCTTAAGTTCCTGAAAGACCACCTCTCCCAGGCTTGAATAACATTTCAGTCGTAGCCGAATTGGGTGACGCGTGCGGGCTTGTTCGACCACTATTTATTTCAAGCATACGAACGACTTCTTTCTTTGTGATATAAATACTCTACCGGGATTAATAAGGGGGTCGCGGTGGGTCGCCGGAATTGCGATTCGATATTGGATATGCAATTGCCGATATTCCGCTCCCCGAACACCACTCACTCCTAGCGCGTCCCGACCTTTTGTCGTCCTCTTCCACCGCCTCGCTCAACCCGGACACCGGAAAGTCCGTGGTCATCATTCCGACATACAACGAAGCCCAAAACATACAGGCGGTGCTGGAACAGGTAATGGTCCTCCCCGATGCACCCTCGGTGATCGTGGTCGATGATGGATCTCCAGACGGCACGGCTGCACTCGTCCACGCCCTCGCGGAGCGGTATCCCGATCGCATTCATCTTATTGAGCGCGATGGCAAACAAGGACTTGGAAAGGCCTATATCGCCGGATTCAAGTATGCGCTGCAACGCGACTTCACTTTTGTTTGTGAGATGGATGCCGATCTTTCCCACAATCCGAAGGACCTCCCCCACCTGATCGCGCCGGTCCGAGCCGGCATAACCGACCTCGCCATAGGTTCGAGATATATTGGTGGAGTACGTGTAGTGGATTGGCCCCTTTCTCGCCTCATTTTATCCTATGGTGCAAGTATTTATACACGGCTCATTACGCGTATGCCAGTGCGTGATGTCACCGCCGGTTTCAAGTGTTTTCACCGAAAAGTTCTCGACATCCTTGATTTCGACCGGGTGCAATCCAACGGCTATTCGTTTCAAATAGAGTTAAATTACCGCGCGTGGAAAAAAGGGTTTAGACTCCTCGAGGTGCCGATTATTTTTACGGAACGCACCGAAGGTCAATCAAAAATGAGTAAAGCCATTGTCCGGGAGGCTATGTTCAAAGTATGGGAGTTGCGCCTTCGCTCCGTATTCGGCCACCTTTGAGACCCGTAAAATGAAGGCTCGCCGTCAGAATTTTATTGTTGTATGTGAATTTGTTTTCGACTGATCGGATCAAGGCCTTTTCTTATGATGTTTAGTTGAATACTTTCTTTCCGTTGTGCCGGGTCTCCGTGTGAAAGATCCGTACCGACCTTGTCTGTGTCGTAATCACTTTAGCCGGAACGTCATGCCTGTACTCAACCCGCCCGCAATCCGGGCCGAAGGAACGCTTATCACCAAAGAAGACGGGCGTCTACAAATCCCGGACCATCCCGTTGTGCCGTTCATTGAGGGAGACGGAATAGGGCCGGACATTTGGCATGCTGCTCAATACGTCCTCGATGGTGCCGTCCGAAAAGCATATGGCGAAAGCCGTGGGTTCATTTGGCGTGAGGTGTTTGCGGGCGATAAGGCCCATTATCGGTCGGGCGAATGGCTCCCCGAAGAGACACTTAAGGACATTTCCAAACACTTCGTTGCCATCAAGGGACCGCTGACAACACCCGTCGGCGGCGGCATTCGCTCGCTCAATGTCGCTCTTCGACAAAAACTTGATCTCTATGCCTGTGTCCGTCCTGTCCGATATTTTCCTGGTGTGCCTTCGCCCGTTAAGCGACCAGACCTGATTGACATGGTTATCTTCCGTGAAAATTCTGAAGACATCTACGCCGGCATTGAATACGAGTTGGGAACTCCCGAAAACACCCGCCTGATTAACTTTTTGGTCGAGGATATGGGCGTCGACAAAATCCGTTTCCCAAAATCCTCAGCCATCGGGATCAAGCCGGTTTCCAGGGAAGGCACCGAGCGCTTGGTCGGTGCCGCCATCCGATATGCACGTGCAAGAGGTAGAAAGAGCCTGACCTTTGTGCACAAGGGAAACATCATGAAATTTACCGAAGGCGCCTTTCGAGACTGGGGATACGAATTTGTTAAACGCGAATATGGCGCCGTAGAAATTGATGGGGGGCCGTGGTGCCGTCTCCCGGATGGCATCGTCGTTAAAGATGTCATCGCCGATGCATTCCTTCAACAGATTCTGACTCGTCCGAAGGAATACGACATGATCGCCACGCTTAACCTCAATGGTGATTACATCTCCGACGCCCTCGCGGCACAAGTCGGCGGAATCGGGATCGCGCCCGGCGCCAACATCAATTACGATACAGGTACCGCTATTTTCGAAGCAACGCACGGAACGGCACCCAAATATGCGGGAATGGATAAAGTGAATCCGAGTTCGCTGATCCTTTCCGGCGTTATGATGTTGCGATACATTGGTTGGACGGAAGCAGCAACACTGATCGTAGATGCGCTCACCCGGACATTTGAGCAAAAGCGTGTGACGTACGACTTGCACAGGTTAATGGATGACGCAACGCTGCTCAAATGCAGCGAATTCGGGGTTGCCCTTGTGGGGAATATGGGATGATACTCCCCGGAACCGTTTTACCCTTTACCAGAAATATTATGCTGCGCAACTTCCGGCGTACGTAATTACCCGGTCGACGCCAATGCTGAAGGTCCTCCTCCCACTCTCACTCTGTCTTACCATATCTGCGAGGGGCCAGCCATCATTTCGGGTCGTCTCGGTAGAACCGGCTGCAAACAGCCTCTCGGCCTCCCTCACTACAGCCCTAGTAGTCACCTTCGACGCCGCTATTGATACGAATTTCTTCGACGACTCAACGTTTCGGGTTTTCGGTCGGTGGTCGGGGGTAATGACGGGTGAATTCAGGATGGAGGCTCAATACACGCGGCTCCGATTCATCCCGAACAGGGCCTTCTCTGCGGGTGAACGGGTCACGGTTACGATGGCCCGCGCCGAGACTGCCGAGGGCGCCAGGCTCGACACCGGGTATGCGTGGCAATTCTGGATTCGCCCGGTACCGGCGTCATTGGACCTCACACAATCCGCCGTCATCAACACCCGCGACCGCAGCCGGGAGAGTTGGATACAATCCTATGGTGCTTATGGCGGCGACCTCAACGGTGACGGCTATTCCGACCTTTTCGTGCCCAACGAACGGTCGAATGATGTACGCGTATTCATCAATGACGGGGCGGGCAATTATGATGGCTATACGACCTACCCGATCCCCGACGGCTCCCGCCCTAGTCCCAATGAAGGATCCGATTTCAATGACGATGGCGTAATCGATGTGGTGGTCGGCAACAGCACAAACGATCTGTTAAGCGTCTTCATGGGCGCCTCAGGTGGCACCGCCTTCGAGCCCATTCAGAATTACACCACCGATACCAGCGTGCGGGGAACGACCGTGCTCGACCTCGACAGCGACGCCGACCCCGATGTGGCGACCGCCAACCGGGACGGCGGCGGGCACGGGACGCTCTCGCTCCTCTATAACGACGGCTCAGGACACTTCTCACTCATCGAGACGATGGACGGAAACGGATTGAGCGAGACAGCCATCGAGGCGGCCGACGCTAACGGAGATGGAATCCTCGACCTGTTTGTGGGTGCACTGGACAGCCAGGAAATCCTCGTTTTCCTAGGAAATGGCAACGGTGGAATGCTTTTCCACAGCCGCACTTCGGCCGGTGGCTCACCGTGGATGATCGCTACGGGGGATGTCAATGGCGACGGCTTTGTGGATGTGGTTTCGGCCAACGCCTTCGAAGATACCGCCGGGGTGCTCTTCGGTGATGGCACGGGGAATCTTTCACCCGTATCTACCTATCCCACCGGCGCGTTTCCCCTCGCCATCGACCTCGGCGACCTCGACGGGGATGGCGATCTCGATCTGGTCACGAGCAACCACACCGGAGTCAACTGGACTCTCTACGAAAACTCCGGCGACGGCTTCTTCTTCAAATCCCGCACCTATTTTGCGAGCCTCGCTGGGTCATGTGCCGTCCTTCACGACCGAAACAAAGACGGCGCGCTTGACATGACCGGTCTCGACGAACGGGATGACCTGCTTTTTCTATTTACGAACACCCCTCTGATCACTGCCACGGAGGCTACCGACACGCCCCCTACCCCAATCCTTCACTCCGGATACCCCAATCCATTCCGGCAGGTCCATCACATCGTTTTCGACCTTGGTCACACTTCCCATGTCTCGCTTATCGTATTCGATTTACTGGGTCGTCGGGTACGCAAGGTCACCCGAGCTACCCTGCCTGCCGGCCGGCACACGCTCGACTGGCACGGTAAGACCGATGACGGACATACCGTCCCGTCAGGTGCGTATTTCTATCGTCTAAACGCAGGGAATCGGTGGATATCCGGGGCCGTAATCAAACAATGACCGGAATTTGCACACAGCGGCCATTTAGCCGGAGTCAGTGTCATTCACAATGGCTATTTCCTTCAGAAGAAAGGAGAATCATCATTCGATCCTGCAATCGTACGTGCCATTGGAATAGACTTCCGAAATAGTCGCATGTGATTCCCTTCTCAGTACCAAAAGGACGCTGCGCGCCGAGAAGAATGAAAAAGCCGCCGTGCGGAACTGGACTTTATGAGACAAACGCGTGATCGACTCAGGTCAGACCTAGAACACGAAAAAATCAATTGGATCTGGCCTGTTCGGGCCTGGACCAACTCCCCCACTCGTTTCTGTGCATCGACTCGGTGGGCCACATCATGCTGGCCATTGGGGCCGCACGCGACCTTTTGCCGACTGGCCACTCCCCGTTCGACGCCTCGCTTGAAAACGTATTCCCGCCGTCACAGGCGCGTGTCGTCAGCGAAGCCTGCGTCACGTTCGCCTCCAGTGGCCGCCTGCGATCCGTGTGAACGGGCATCGGATCCATGCGCGCCCTGTATGTTTCGAACGCGCCGTGCCAGCCCGTATCGCGCTCACCTTCGAACCACACCTTTGACCCATGCCTGGATTCAACGTCAATGACGTTTTTTAAAATCAGACCCCGGTGCGGGATCAAACGCCGTCCGAGGTGCACCCAAGGGGTCCTGCCGATACCAATAACTCAGAAGGGACACCGTCCGATGTGTGTCCCGGATTCTTTTGGTCGATGACGAGAAGAATATCCTGCGTTCACTACGCAGGCTCTTGCGCAAATCATTCGACATCACATCCACCGCTTCCGCTTCCGAGGCCATTGTGGTCAAAGTGTTCGTCTATCGGAACGCTGGAAACCGGAGTGTGTCGTCCGGCCGCACCGTTTAGACAACGCTTCACTCCTCACGTGCGGTAGCGATCTCTTCCACCAGATCGTCGTAGACCGAGACGTGTGTTCGCCAGTCGAGAGATTCCGGAATGTGCCGTAAGGTAGAGACGGGAAGTGGCCGCTCCGCGCCGCTGAGAATCGAGGCGAGTATGTGAAATAGATTCTCTTCATTGTCGTAAAGAACCGGTGCATGCAGGAGCGGTCGATGCAGGGAGTCGGGAATGAGTTCCGGGTAGCTGAGCCGATTGGGCAAAAGCGGATGGCATCCACAATAGATTGCCTCCATGATGGCGATGCCAAAGAATTCATGGATTGCCGTGGAAACAACGATGTCAGCTCGGTGAAGCAGTCGACTGTACTCCTCAAAATCGTCGGCATAGCCGTAATGGAGAATCCGTTCTGCATAGCGCTCGAAGGCCCGATCAAACTCGCGGGGTTGTTCCTCGAAATGTTCTCCGGCCAAAATGAGGCGGAAGTCAAATCCGGCATCATCGATCCGGTTCATCATTCGGAAGAATGCTTCTGGATTCTTGTCATATTCCCATCGCTGATTCCATAGTACTATAGGTGGCTGCATACGGCGCCCCCACAAGTGCTGTTGATAATCTCCGCGATACCGGTCGTGGGCGGCGAGATCCAATCCAAGATGAATTACGGTGCTTTTCCGACTAATTTCGGGCACCGTTTCAAGGTGAGTGTAATCTGGAAACCGGCGCAATAAGCCGGGTAATGCCTCCATAAATTCAGTATAGTGAAAGGGAATTGAAGACGATACGGTCTGCCGAAAGACACGAGAGATAATTGATGTAAGCGTACGTATCATCCCGCTCTGTCCCCTCGGCCAACGGATACGTAAGTTGGTTTTCGTGGAGATAATAGATGACCGGAATCTTTGCAAAACACCCGCGCGTGAGGGAAAGAAAGGCAGGAAGATTGGCCATGTCCGTAGCCAGAATGACGTCCGGCTCAAAGCCATTCTGCCGGGCCTGAATTGCTTTTCTGGCCAGTGTTACCGCAGCACCATGCATCCGCCATTTCCAGAAGCGCGGGTTCATCGTAATACAGTGAAAGGAATGCCCGCTGTGCTTGCGAAACCCATCAAGGAAGTTTCGATGCGACCCGCCGTACCAGGGTTCCAAAGCCAGGATATTCATTACGGAGCAGGTTCGGAATCTTCCGCCCTCTGACCCAATTCCCCGCTCCTCATTTCCGCCGTGGGCTCATGTCCGGGAATTGATTCCCCTCGCATGGTAGCTTCTTCTTGTTCCGTAGTTGGCCGTACGATGGCAATCGCGCGGATTTGAAGTTTTTCGCGAAGCCGTGCGTCACGTACTTCTTCGGCCGTAACCACCACTTCTTCCCCCGGCGAAAGGTGAATCTCGCGGGAAGTCATGGCGATACTGACCGGACTAGGATTCGTGTTCTTAATTATCATCCCTCTACGCTTACGGTTTGCCATGCAACACCCTCGTTTGTTAATTTAATATAGCTAATCTGTATCCTGAAAATAATTGTCGTATTGACGAAACGGGGGCAGCCGTGAAACGCCTCAGACGGGAGCGCGCACAACTCAGGAAGTATACAACTTTTTCGGGTCCCGTGATTTAAGCATGCCTCCAATATCCGTCACCACGTCTTTTTTCAGACTGTACAACTAGCGTAGCGTCAATGAATCCCATGAACCTACCAGAAAATATCCACAACGGCCTCGGCGACATTGTAAAAGGCTTGGTGCAACTCACATTTCCGAATACGTGCCCCGATTGTGGAGACCGCCTCCCCGGGTTGAACATCCCTCTTTGTACGGCCTGCCTCCAACGTGTCGAGCGCGCAGATCCGGACATGGTGCGGCGCCGGGTTGAGCATTTGGAGATGGCGAATGGCGTTTTTGATTTCGTTTTTGTCCTCTGGATTTTCGACAAAGGAGGCGCTCTCCAGAAGGTTCATCATTTGCTTAAATATGGAAACAGGCCGCGATATGGCGTCTCCCTCGGGAAACTCATAGGGCAGGGCATCCCCAAAGAGGTCATAAACCGTAGGAAATTTGATTACATCACGCCGATTCCGCTCCACCCGGCGCGATTCTACGAACGCGGTTACAACCAGAGTAGATTACTCGCGCTGGGCATATCACAAACTCTGTCAGTGCCCGTGCGCCCCGAAGTACTTCAGCGCGTCCGCGCCACGCGGTCGCAGACCCACTTGTCGCGCCCTGACCGGTGGAAGAACGTCCATGAAGCATTCGTTGTGGCAGACAGCGGCCAGGTTGAAGGCGCAAATATTGTGCTCGTGGATGACGTGGTGACGACCGGGGCCACCTTGACCGCCGCGGCCCATGCCCTTCTTCAATCCGGAGCGAACACGATCGGGTTGGCTGCCTTGGCAATAGCCAGAGATTGAGTTGCAGGCCAATAATTTCAGACGAGTATCAGCGTTTTATACGCCATCCTCTATCGCTCATAATCCTCCACGCTTAGGATACGTTCGCAGCGTGCCGCCTCCGCCGCTTCGTTTGTGGCCACGATCAACACCCCGCTCCGCGACCGTTGGTATTCCATGACTCGATCCACCATCGCCCGTCCTACTGCATCGAGATTTGAACCCGGTTCATCAAGCAGAAGTACCGGTGGCGCCGACAACAGGGCGGCGGCAAATCGAACACGCTGCTTCAATCCCGACGAATAGGTTCCAACGTAATCATCCGCCCGATGTGCTAGGGAAACCAGTTCGAGCACTTCACTGATTCGACCAACCGCGTTCGGAAGCCGTCGTGCACGCGCCAAAAACTGGAGATTCTCTTTCGCAGAGAACCCGTCGTAAACGTTTAAATAGGGGGCCACCATCCCACAATGAAGGGGACGATCCTCCAACGGTACGGTATGACCATCGAGGTGAAGCGTCGCTGATCCCCGACCAGGCTGGAGAACCCCTGCGAGGATGCGTACGAGCGTCGACTTTCCAGAGCCGTTGGATCCGGTAATGGCCAGGGCGATCCCACCCTCTAGCGTAAAATCCATTTTCCGAAAGAGGATACGCTTCCCAAATCGGTGGCCAAGGTTTTCAACGATAAATTTCACCATGGAACCGGACCATCCTCAGGGAGGGATTTTCAGTTACTTCAAACGAGCGCTCAACGCCTGATGTGCGTAGTAAAATTAGCGTACCATTTCGGTCCCCGTTATGAAGAATGTGCAAGAGATGTAGCCGATCCGAGTTTCGTACCGCACCCCTCCCCCTATTTACGCCGAATATCCACGAGCGATGGCGTCGAGCGTGTACTTCCAATAGTTCGTGCTACAATAAATCAGAATTATAAAATGGGTCCATTCTGGCTATTGATTAGACTAGTGTTCAGTCGAGGGAAGTTTGCCCGGTGATCTCATTCTCAAAAATAGTGTCACCCTTAGATTGACTCAAGAGCTCAAAATCCGCACCGAAATGCTAAATTAAGCACAGCATGACACATCACTAAATAACGTCATTTTATGCCTGACTGAATATTTAACAGGAATTGTACTCAGCGAGATCATGAGTCTCAGGTATTGCGGTCGTCACTCAAAATTGAGCTGACTACAAAATAATCCCACTTCAATATTTAGGCTGAGGGAGAGGTGTACGGTCCGCCAATGCTTCTTGTGATTTGAACTGTTGTTCGTACGGAGCAGACAGGGCCCATGAGGAAGAAGGTGATTCCACAGAACGGTAATGGCTGGAATGTCTATTTTCTCAACGTATCGTCCTCATCCATTGTATATCCACTTCACCATGAGAATCAATAATATCGTTCCGCTAATTGCCATTATCCTCGTCATTTTTGCTCTTTCCGCTTGCACCCGCGAAAAGGACCATACATCCATTCCTGGTGAAAAAGCCGTCACCAAGCCTTCCGTGTTTTTCAAGTCGCCGACGGATCAGGCCATCATTCCAGTGACGACATCCTTGGTGTTTGGTGTCACCGGATTAGAGGTCGAACCAGCCGGGGACGTTCACAAAGGAGCGGGCCACCTTCATCTTCTTGTGGACACTGAATTCATTCCGGCGGGCGAAGTGATCCCTAAAGATGACCTTCACCATCACCTGGGAACAGGGGCCCTTGAGACAACGCTTACACTTGCGCCGGGCCCGCATACGCTCCGCCTTCAATTTGCCGACGGCGCCCACACCGCACTCGAAGGCAATGCGTATCGAGCAGAAATCCACGTGACGGCTGAACCCGGTGCACCGGCCAAAGCAATCCGAATCGTATCGCCCACTGACGGAGCCACCGTCTCAGGCACGTTTACAGTGATGATGGCCGCCACCGGGCTAATCGTGGAACCGGCAGGAGACGTGCATGAGGGAGCAGGCCACCTTCACGTTCTTGTCGACACAGATTTCGTCATGCCCGGTGAAGTGATTCCTAAAGACGATCAATACCATCATCTCGGTACCGGAGCTTTTCGGACCACACTCACGCTTGCCCCCGGCTCACACATCGTCCGCCTGCAGTTTGCCGATGGCGCCCACACCGCGCACGCTGGCGATGCCTACCGAGATGAAGTTCACGTCACTGTGCAGTAATCGGCCACGGTTTTCGCTGCTCATCTTAATGTGCGTCGCAATGTAGCCGACCGTACTATATTGTATGAATCCGGCTACACGACCACCCTCACGTACATGGCCCTATTCTCGAAAATATTCTCCCGGTTGCTCCTTCGATCCATAAAATTGGATGACCCTTGGAAAAGGTATCCGGCCGACGTGCCGCTCGAACGGTACGGCCTCGGATCTCGCCGGGCTTTCTCGTGGTATCTCGAAGGCGAAAGTCACCTATACATGCATTCCGTCGACGAAATCGTGGCATGGCTGAGCGAATGCACTTATGCCCGTGATCCGGATCTTTTCCACGAGGCGGATTACTGGCAACATCCGCTAACATTTGAACAGTTGCGCCGCGGCGACTGTGAGGACTTTGCCTTATGGGCCTGGCGCAAGCTCGTAAAATTAGGGCGTGATGCCGAGTTCGTTGCCGGTCGCATACTGAATCACAACTCCCAATCAGCCGGGCATGCGTGGGTCCATCTTCGCACCAAAGAGGGATTGTTTCTGCTTGAGTCGGTTCTGCCGGGCGCCGATACCCTTTATCCTCAAGCAGAAATTCGGGACAAGTATATGCCGGAAGTATCGGTCGATGGTTGCTTGCTTCGATACGCATACGGCGGATACTACCTCCTCCGCCGAGAAGCGCTTAACAAAAATACCGGGGCAGGTGAAACCTGACTGTTAAAGACGCGCAGGTGCCCCTCGACAGCCTCCCATTTGAAACTCCCTGTGCCATCAACAACCGGATGGGAATAGCAATTTTTCATACCTTTGTCGTTAATATGCATAAGCGAGATCTCTTCGCGCACACAACGCTTTCCGCGGCGGCAAGCCCAAAACCGATTATGCCTCAAGTACTGACTTACCGCACGTTATTACAGGCACAGTGGCTTCAGTATTTCCGTTCGAAGCAGGCGAACAGACAATTGTTTGTCTGGTTCATTCTTGGCATAATGGGCCTCTATGTCTCATTTACGCTGGTTACGCTCGGGCTTTTTTTTGATCGCTTTGCTTTTTTCATTGAACCCGGCGCCGACCCGGTTGTACTTTTCAATCGGTATTTACTCGGTGCGCTTTTTGGGCTCTTTGGCATTCGTTTTCTCTTTCAGCGTACTCCGGGTGTAAAGATTCAGCCTTATCTGCACTTGCCCATTGGCCGCAAGCAACTGGTACGTTTTTTTCAGGCTACATCGCTTTTTAGCATTCACAACCTGTACCCTCTACTATTCATCGTGCCATTCTGGTACGCGAATATTGCGGGGTCTTATCCAGCTCTAGGGGCTGCGGCGTGGCTCATTGGATTGGTACTTTTCCTTATCGCCTCCAATTATGCAAACCTCTTCATTCGTTCGGTCCTGACACGCCATGAGAATCGATTCCTCGTACTCATGGGCATGGCTACCATTCTCCTGTACCTTGATCAATTAGCCCACACGTACTTCGTCGAACATTTTTCCCGTTCTCTATTTGGCGGGCTCCTCAGCCTCGACCTCGCACCTCTTTTATTGCTCTCTATACTTCCCATATGGATGGTGTTTGCCTCCGACCTATTGCTCCGCCTTCGGCTACAGAAACCCGTGGAGGCCATCGCACGTCCGCACACCGTGATTCACCTTCCGTTTCTTGAAAAGGCGGGACCTGCGGGACAATTGCTTTTACTCGAAGGCCGGCTCATGTGGCGCAACCGTCGTCCCCGCCACTACCTTTTGATCTCTCTTCTGTTCTCTACGCTCTATCTCATTTTTCTCCTCGCTACCCCCGGCGACAGCGGAGGACTGATGGTGGCTGCCGTGATTGGGCTTTTCGCTTCCGGGGGTTTTGCAATGAATTACGGGCAACTCATGTTTAGTTGGGAAAGTGCATATTTTGACGGATTACTCGCGCGTAACGTTAGTTCTTCGCATCTGATCAGAAACAAGATGTTCATCCTCCAAGGGTCCTGTGTGATCCTTTTTTTGATCAGCCTTCCCCTGTTCATCTGGTTTCGCCCTGACTTGATCCGCCTTCATATCGCCTTTCTCTTTTACAATGCAGGCATCACGTCCATCCTAGTGATGTTTCTGGCACTACGAAACCGGCAATCCCTTGATTTATCCAAGAGCGGCGGCTTTTTGAACTACGAGGGTTTTTCCGCTATGCACTGGCTGTGGTTTTTTCCCACCGCCTTGCCTCCGGTAATTCTCCTCGTCATTTTCCGAATGCATCCGAATACAGGCTTGCTTCTTCTGGGAGGACTCGGAGGGATCAACCTGATGTTGTATACACGCTGGCGAGAGTATTTCACCGCCTGTTTGGAGCGACGAAAATACGGGATGGCTGCGGGTTTCCGAAACTAAGATGATCATTGATATCAACGGTCTTACAAAGACTTACGGCGAAAATACCGCCCTATCTATCCCTGCCTGGCATCTTGATGCCGGTGAGGTACTGGGCCTCGTCGGTAGCAATGGGGCCGGAAAATCGACTTTTCTTCGTCTCCTACTCGACCTGATTCCCGCCACTGAAGGCACCGTATCGATGAATGGGAAAAACGTGGTCTCCCACACTCAGTGGAAATCCCACACCGGTTCCTTCCTTGACGCCTCCTTTCTCATCGACTACTTGACGGCCGACGAATATTTCAAATTTGTCGGGAGCCTCTACGGGTTTTCGCCGGAGGAGACACTGGCTGCGCTGCTTCCTTTCCAGTCATTTTATCCAGATGAAACTTTTGGCCAAACTACCCGCTTCATTCGGGACCTTTCATTGGGCAATGCCAAGAAAATCGGCATCATCGCAGCGATGTTCATCCGCCCCCGCCTCCTCTTGCTTGATGAGCCGTTTGCCAATCTCGATCCGCCCTCTCAGATTCGCCTGAAGCAGATGCTCCGCGCTATGCATATGGCCCACGGCGCTACTATGATCATTTCGAGCCACGACCTCGGGCATGTTACGGAGATTTCGCATCGCATCACGGTGCTTGAATCGGGTCGAATTGCTCGCGATACCCCTATTTCTCCGGCAACGTTAACAGAGCTTGAGCTATTCTTTGCAGCTTGATGCCTCTGTACCATCCATACCTATGGACGCAATGAAGGTGAATCGCCCGGATACGTCGTCGGCCATTTCCCGGCTTCCACTAACACAGGGCACGATACACACCTCTCGGTTCGATCTTCCGGCTTAAAATGCCCGCGTTCGTTTATGGGACAGAGCGGATACGGAGAAATGCCGTCACCATGTATGGCTGCGAAGAGACTTTTTCCTTCAAGTGAAAGCTGAGAAACGGCAACTTCGGCGAGGGTTTCAATAAAGAGCGGGTGGCAATTGAGTCCGGAGGCTACCTCATAGTGAGCGATACCCATTTCTTCGGTTTCTTCGCGCAACCTAACATCTAGTCGGTACACCGTCTCCATACAATCAGCTGTGTGCGAAATCGGCACGACCAACACGGCCTCATGTTTCTTTTTTGCGAGCGCCTCCAATAGTTCACTCGTGCCGGGATCAAGCCATTCCATCCACCCAAAAGCATTCTGAAAGGAAACGTGAAAGGGATGGTCCTCATTTCGTAGCGCCATCACCCGTTCGACGGTACTATGAACCAGACAGCAATATGGGTCTTGGTGCTCGCTCATGTCGCGCAGCGGCGTGCCCTGCGCACTAAAGACAAGGTGTACTCGGTCCCGGAGATGTCGGGGAAATCGCTGAAGCGCTTGATCGATCCGATCACTAAGAGCTTGAATGTATTTGGGATGTGCGGCGTATTCGAATACGTAAGATGTAGGGAGATTGGGCACTTCACGGTGAATCTGGGACATCCACCAATAGAGAAATGATGATCCCGAATAAGCTTTAGAGTAATGCGGGTAAAGGGGAAGAAGCACCACTTTGTTGATCCCGTCTTCCGCTATTCTCCGCCCCACTTCACCCGCAAATGGGTGCCCATATCTGGCTGCAACATATGTTTTGAACGTAACTCGACATTGATGCCCAAACGAGCAATTCAGCTCCTTTTCCAGAGTTCGGGCTTGCTCGTTCCTCAGTTTGTTGACCAGTGCATGCCCGCCAATAGCGCCATATTCCCGTTGAGCCGCCTTGGCGAGAAATGGGGCCATTAGGCGACTCAACGTATGCCGAAACGTACGGCCAAGCGGGAGATCAATCAGAACGGGGTCCATCAATACACGGTACATGTACCGATGGATGTCCCCGCGGTCCGAAGGCCCACCCGCATGCATCAAAACGATTCCTACGCGATCTCCTGAGATCACCGGGATTGGATCCATGGAAAAGAACCCACCGGTGATTAGCCGTCTGTCATAGCGGTATTCATTAATAAATTCTTGTGGTGTCATCGCCGCCGCCGCCTCTACTGTTCTCTGCTCCCCGCCGATTTGATCTTTTTCTTAGGGTACGTATCAATCTGTGAAACCCGTCGCACATACGCATGAAGATTAAACCAAAGCCCTGCGATTCTACAGGGAAGATTGATTTTGTCGTGCTTTGAGTCCATGACCTACGTTTCGCCATCGGCTCGATTTTTGGATACATTAATCCAACAATCGATCAGCCGGTCGGTATGGGCACGGCGGTGACGCTGACGGCCCCAATTTCCGCGCGTTTCTCATGATTGTCATCGAACATGCACCCTCCGAAGGCGAAATTCTAAATTTCTTGAAAGATGGGATCCGCCAGCTTCGTGAGGCAAACAGCGAAGCGAAATATATAGTGATGGGGACCGCGGCCTATAAATTCTCTCACATGGCGATGGCTGCGTGCTTTCACTGAAGACCGAAGGACGATGCCATATACAATTTTCTACCCATCGTCCTCGATCCCGGCAGGGACGACACCGTGTGCGTATTGCCTGGTCCCGGGGAATGTGCTGCGGCCTTACAATTTTTTCGTACCGGAGATTAAATCTCTTCCGCGAACAGGCCCTGAATTTCGTCCCGGAAATGCCCCCCCCATGTATCGGGAGGCCGTGCGACCCAGCTCATCGGTTCGCGGCGTGTAGGGTGAAGAAGGCCGAGGCGGAGGCAGTGCAGTGCTAAATTTCGCCCATCGAATTCCCGCTTTGCTCCGTAACGGAGATCCCCGAGAATAGGGTGGCCGCGGTGAGATAGCTGTATTCGAATCTGATGCTTCCGCCCTGTTTTTAGGGAAACTTTTACCAGACTCAAGCCCTTCCCGTACCCCACCCTGCGCCACGACAACTCGGCCCGCTTTGACCCGGGGTGCCGCGAGTCTACGACACGCACGCGTCGGTCTTCCTTTAGGAGATGGTCCACACAAACCCCTTCATTCGCCAGTCGTCCTTCGATGAGGGCCAGATAGATCTTTTCAGTCGTGTGGTGCTTGAATTGATCAGTGAGACGGGCGGCGGCTTTTGACGTACGTGCCAAGGCCATCACACCGGACACCGGGCGGTCGAGCCGCTGAACTAGACCCAGATACACGGCCCCGGGTTTGTTGAACCTGCGCTTTAAATACTTTTTGCTAATCGAGAGAACATCCTCATCCCCTGTGCGATCGGCCTGAGATAGAAGCCCGGCCGGCTTATTGACCACAAGCAAATGATTGTCGAGGTAGAGTAAGTCCAGCATCATAACAGGGCCAGCGCTTCCCGTTCTTTCTTTTTCAATCCCGCGGACACCAGAGCATAGGAATGATCAATCATTTCTCGAAGGTCTGAATCGGGTAGCTCCCCGTCAACCACCACTGTATTCCAATGTTTTTTGTTCATATGGTAGCCCGGCATTACCGATGCCCTTGTGGCCCGCAGTTCCTCGGCTCGTTCCGGATCGCATTTTAAATTGATTCTCGGCGGCATGCTCACCAAATTGACGAGGGCGAAGATTTTCCCCATGACCTTGAAAACTAGGACATCGCTGCCAAAAGGCGTCCCTTCACTGACGCCCTTTAACCTCCGACAGTAGTGGTATAAGTTATCAATATTCATGCTGGAATTTCTTTGGGGTTTTGAAGGCGCGCAATGGACAAAGCTGTTGTATCTCGGCACGGCCGAACCATGCGTTTGTCAATTTTTTGCGCGGGGCCAAGCGAAATACTGGCTCGCATAGGCGCCAGATGCTTTTTTTGAGAATCATTTCGAACGTCGATTCACCAAACAACGTATCTGTGCTTCTTGACATTAAGGTACGGCCGGCTGGAGATAATGCGATTCAGATCGATTCAGGTTCATACCTCATCGAAGACTCTTATCTGTGATGCGAAAATCCGCGAGACAGGCCACGACCGAGAATAGCGGATACTCCGAGGGTGTTACTCCTTTTCTCGAATCAAGAGTGATCCATTTGCAAGGCGGAAGCCGCAATGCCTCACGTCTCAATAATGTCGATTGGGCCAAAAACGAAGGATCGTCGACACGGGCAAATCACTGCTTACAGCTTGGGAGGCGCACCTAACACTGCATCTAACGATAACCATTTTTCCGGACCAAGCTTCAGCCCCTTTATCTGTTCGCCAATGATACTCCGATCCCCCACCACGATAATGGCGATATTACAAGGGTCGATGTACTGGCGAGCGACACGGGCCACATCAGCCGGTGTAACGGCCATAATCCCCTGGGTGTATTGGGCATAGGTATCTAAGGGAAGATGATAGCGCCGAAGGGTTAGCATCCGGATAGCAACCTGGCTCACGGATTGAAAGCCTGCCGGGAAGCGCATTGCTAGGAAATTTCGCGCACGATCGATTTCCGCCTCCGGGGTGGGCTTCCGGATATTTCGCAATTCGTTTATGAACTCGGTCAAGGCCGGTCCTGTCACGGCCGTTTGCACACTTGCCCCTGCCAGAAACGGTCCGGCCACGGCGCGATAGACGAATGCCGAACTGGCGCCGTACGTATAGCCTTTATCCTCACGAAGATTCTGATTTAATCGCGAGGTGAAGGATCCACCCAGAATGGTGTTGAGCACTTCAATCGCGTAGTAATCCTTTGTATCGCGCTTGGCGCCTATACGCCCAATGCGGATGACCGACTGCACCGCGCCCGGTTTGTCGACGAGATAAAGTCGTCGTCCACGTACTTGATCGGCCATTGCGAAAGCCGGCTGTGAAATATTACCTGATGGCCAATCCCCAAACGCTTTCTCGAGCAGCGGAATGATGGACTCCGGGGTTACATCCCCCACCACTACCATCACAGCGTTATTGGGCCGGCAATGTGCTGCATAAAAAGCTCGCATTTCGACCGTAGTGAATCGCCGGAGATGGGCCTCATCGCCGATTCCGGTGCGTCCGAAGGGGTGCTCGACGCCGAAAAGCGTGCGATTGAGTAGTGCGGAGGCGATGACATTGGGCTCATCGCGGCGGGTAATCAATTCCGTCAATCGTTCGAGGCGAAGCCGATCGAGGTCCGCATCGGAGAAAATCGGGCGGAGGAGAATATCCGAAAAAATAGCCAGCGCTTTGTCCGCTCGGTCAACCTGCACACGCAAATTAAGGGTGGTTGATTGCTCGTCGGATTTGATCGAGAAGCGGGCGCCAAGCAAATCGAGGGCGTCCGAGATTTCTACGGCTGAGCGTTCTCCCGCACCCTCGTCCAGCATGTCGGCGGTAAGGTCTGCCAGCCCATATTCAGGAGGCGTTTCGTACATGCGCCCGGCGCCAACGAGCATCGACATCTGAACGAGTGGCACCTGGTGCTTTTCTACGATCCACACCGACAAACCACTCGAGAGCGTCCGCGGCTGAATCGTAGGGAGCTTCAGCGCGTGAACCGGTCCAACGGCCGGCGGCTCACTCCGATCCGGGTGTTGCGCGTGGATCGAAGGCACGGCGACAAAAAAGGCCAGCATCAGAACAATAGAAGTGCGCATGGCATGGGAAAATGTGTGGTGAAAGACGGAAGCGTGGAGTATGTACGCCTTTAGTCTCCGGCCGGCGTTTCCCCAACGACGGGCGGGACCGCAAGGCCGGTCTGGCCTTCCGGTACGATGGAAAGCAATACCCGATTGTCAGTGTCGAGGTGGATGCGTACAAACGCACTGAGGTCGTTAGGAGCAAGGGCCTTGTAGCGACTGAGATCCTCATTGAAGAAGTCGGGGTTGCCCGTATAGTAGGCATACCGATTTAAATTGTCGGCCATGTTGCCGATGTCCTCGAGGCCTTCCAGAAATCCGGTTTCAAGCTGATTGACCACCCGGGTCATCTCCCGGCGTTCGGGCGCATCCCGGGCCAAGCGATCTAGTTCTTCGTCAATGACGGTTTGCAGTTCTTCAAGCGTGGGGCAACATGCGCATTGGCAACGTCGAACGAACAGTGACACAATGTGCAAATACGCCTCCTGTACGAAAGGCTAAAACCTATCGCACGCCTTACTCCCCCAGTACATCCTGTCGGAAACGACGTACTCTCCGCACCAATTACAGGTCCTGAATTGAGCTCATTCGTGAAGGCGGCAGAATTTTTTCGGCCCGTGGGAAAAAATCCGATCTGTTGAAATTTGTCGTTTCAATCCAAACACTCGGTACATCCAGACCGCAATGAAGCGCCGGCAAATCCTCTATTAATAATGCCTCGTACCCGGACGATCTTTCTATCATGATTGCATAGAAAGGGCACGTTTCTTCCGAAATTGAATTGAGGAAACAATATTATTTAAGATCCCCCAGACGTGAGACGATACAGTGTTCAGATTCGCCAAATCTACAAGACCAGAACCGTTCAACCAACCCACATTAGTACCATGGGAGCTTTCGGAGATTTTTCTCGGATCAATACGAATATTCAGTCACTGGATGCGCTTCGGCATTTTCAGTTGACCAATCAGAAACTCGGAATGCGGCAATTACGCCTTGCCACCGGCAAGCGTATCAACCGCGCAGAGGATGACTCAGCCGGTTTCCACATTGCCAAGAAATTGGAATCCAGGGTGCGCGGTCAGACGCAGGCCCTTGCCAATGTCGGAGATGCCAAGAGTTTACTCACCGTTGCAGAAGGCAGTTTCGGAACCATCGTAGACATTCTTCAGACCATGAAGGAAAAAACGGTTCAAGCCGCAAACGACACGATGGGATCGGACGAACGTACCGCCATTCAGAATGAGATGCAGGCGCTCTCACAAGAAATAACGGATACGCTCAACGATACGACTTTCAACAGCACGGTGTTGTTCACCTCTGGAGTCCTAAATTTCCAGGTAAATGCTGGGGCTGCTGACTCGTTCCAGGTTACCATCGGCACGTTGTCGGTGGATCAAATGTCCCTTGCGACCGGCGCGATCGATGTGTCCTCTGCCTCAGCTGCCACAGGCATGCTCGGTACGATTGATGCTGCCATCACGACGATTGCAAACAAACTGGCCGATATTGGTGATAGCCAGAAACGGCTATCCTTCAAACAGGATGCACTTTCGATTGCGATTACAAACAACGAATCTGCGCGTAGCCGAATTGAAGATGCTGATTTCGCTAAAGAGGAAATGAACATTACCAAACTGCAAATTTTACAACAGACCGGAACGGCCGCTTTGGCCCAAGCAAATGCGGGTCCACAGTCGATCCTTCAATTGCTGCAATAAATATGGCTTACCCCGGTTAGCGACCGGACATTGAAACAACTATACACGCGTTGAAGCTTCGGCACAGACGTTAGTAAATAGAGCGGCGCGAAACAGTGTCCCCACACCGTCCCGCGCCTGGTTCCCCCCTAAGTGCCTTTTTACGTTCCTAAGACGATACAAAGGAGGAAATATATTATGGCTTTTGGAGATTTAACCCGCATTAACACCAATATTCAATCCCTTCAGGCGTTGAATTCATTTCAGCGCACGAATAATGAAATTGGTAACCGACAACTTCGTCTGGCCACAGGTAAACGCATAAACCGTGCCGAAGATGACTCTGCCGGCTTCAATATCGCAGCCAAACTGAGCTCGAGAGTCCGCGGTCAGACGCAGGCCCTCGCCAACATCGGAGATGCCAAAAGCTCCCTCACGGTGGCAGAAGGCAGTCTTGGTTCGGTAATGGAGATTCTTCAGACGATGAAGGAGAAGACCGTTCAGGCCGCCAACGACACCCTCGGTTCTTCAGAGCGGACAGCCATTGACAATCAGCTCACCGCACTTTCGAGTGAAATCACCGACACGCTGAGCGGCACGACGTTTAATGGAATGGCCCTCTTCACGTCCGGCGCCTTTAACTTCCAGGTGGGTGCCGAATCTGGTGATTCCTTCGCCGTAACGGTGGGGACGATGTCGGTCTCACAGCTCGGTGTAGCCACAGGTTCCATCGACGTTTCATCCGCGTCGGCAGCGACCGGTTTGCTTGGAACTATCGACACTGCAATCTCCACGATCGCGACGAAACTCGGATCCATCGGTGATAGCCAGAAGCGACTCACCTTCAAACAGGATAACCTGTCAACCGCCATCACGAACAATGAAGCAGCAAGAAGCCGAATTGAGGATGCTGATTTTGCTAAGGAGCAGATGAGCATTACCAAACTGCAAATCTTGCAGCAGACCGGAATTGCCTCTCTTGCACAGGCTAACTCCGCGCCGCAGTCAGTGCTCTCGTTGTTCTAGTAGAAAACGAAAACCCACGCCAAGGGAACGGTTCTGGCAAATAGCTCCCGTGGGTCCTGGATGGATTGGCAGTCCATCCGACAACAGCCTCCCTGCTTTCGGCGGGGAGGCTGTATTTTTTTACAAGATGGTGTGGGAAGATTCGGGTATTATGGCAATTTCATTTCATGCGGCTCCTCTCATTTCGGACAACACAATCCCTTCTTTTAGCGATTGGATTAGCGCCTTTACCGCCCTGTTATCTAATTTGTCTACTTCGCGAAATGCTTGAAATTTTTGGGCGTGCTCCAGTAGGCCACCCCGCGTGCAAATGATACTAAAAACGCGCAGTAGTTCATCCGGGTTGAGCACAAAACGGATGGGGGTATCTGCGGACTCATTCACATTGTAGGCTTCGAGAAGCATCAGCAGGCTATCGCCGAGATTGCGTGCCGCAAATAGTGCTAAACCCGTGGTATAGTAGCCCACCGGTTCATTACGGTTTAGTGTCAGCATCTCGTTCGAATGGGCTAACGCTAGCGAACCCTGGTCTAGCTTCAGTGCAGTCTGAGCAGCCAAGAGGTGCGTGTAATAAGCGTTGTCCGGCGTGAGTTTTGAATAATCAAGTTCACTGAAAATCTGGCCCGCCTCTGCGTACCGCTGCATCACGTAGTACACGACGCCGAGTTGATAGCCGTAATATGCCCGATGCTTATCAGACCGTGGATTTTTGATCTCCTCCTTCAACAGATCAATGCGCGTGACATATTTCTCGGCCATCCGTTCCGTCGAAAGTGCATAGCCGGTGTGAACGATCTCGGCCTCGACCCTGAATAGTTTACGTCCGGTGCGGGTCATATACGCGGCGAGGTTTTTCTGCACTTGATGGTGCACCCTCCCCTCATAGCGAATCTGATCGTCGTTGCGAAAGATGCGTTCCTGCCACATTCGATCGGCATGGATGATCTGACCTTCCGCAAGAAGGTTCCGAATCAATAGTTGTACGGCCGCCACTTCCGGTTGACGAATTTGCTTGTGAATCCGCTTCCAATGCCACGGATCAGGCAGATATTCGTCTCCGTCCAAGACCATGATGAATTCGCCCGTGGCACGATCGAAGGTCTCGTTTCGGGCTTTGGCAAACGAGCCGGGCCATTGAATTTGGTCAAATACGTCGGCATAGCGCCTGGCAATTTCCCGGGTTCCGTCCGTCGACCCTGTATCCACCACGACAATCTCATCGACGTGGGGCCGGGCCAACCTCAACCCTTTTTCCAACGTTTCTTCCTCATTTTTCACCATAAGACAGAGTGAGAGCCGGGGTCCTCCTCTGTATTTGCGGCTTGCCTTTGATTTGCGATTCGCCATTTTGGAATAGGTTTGCTCTATGCACATAAAACCGACCCACGTACAACCTACGGGCCACACACTCTTCGAAGTTTTTCTCTCACCATTGCCCTTTTAGCAACGTCACGCGTCGCGCTGATTAGTCCCTCGGGATGCTGGAAACGTGCCATTTCCAGGTCAATGTGTATGCAATTACCCCTGCCTCCCCGATCCCGGATGAAATACCGATAAGAATGCTTCTAATAAACGCACTTAAGACCTGCCCTCTAATCGTCGATACCCTATAGGCACACAGGAGCCCAAAGCAGTGCCAACGTCGGAAAAGGCGACCGGTCGCGGAAATTCCTTCCGAGGGGCAACCCCGTTCAGTATGCGGATCAGGTCAATAACTCCTTTTCTCTGACGGGCACATCTCTTGACGGCTTCCCTTTTGCTCAACCATTAGTCCAAGGATTCTATGCAAGCCGCACTTCGGATGCGTCAATACCAGCAACAGGCCATCGCTTCGGCCTCACCCGAACAACTCATCGCCAAGCTCTATGACCTTGCCGTCGGAGCATGTCATAGTGGAGACCGGGAAAAGTTGAGGTCTGTCCTAAAAGAATTGATTTCCAGCCTGAATTTTGATCAGGGTGGTGACATTGCGCAGGGACTCTACAACATCTACGAATACTGCCTCCGTGAAAGCTTGCGCGGCGATCTGGAATTTATCAGCGAACTGATGGACGAACTCCGCAGTGTCTGGAAAGAATCCGTGATGGGTCGAAAGGCTGCTTGATGGTGAGCAACATTCTGTGCGTTTGTGTGGACGAGGGATTCACTAGAAAAGAGAGAATATATTATGGTCAGCGCAGCTTTCTCCGCCTTTAAGTCGGGTGATCCGTATGAACTGCTGATTCAACAGATTCTTTCCGTAGAAAGTCAGCCCCGATTTGACATCCTGGACAAGCAGGATTCGCAAAATCGTATGAAGGATGCCCTGGGAACACTCGACAGCAGTGTTTCTGCCTTGCATTCGTTAATGACAAGTTTCACAGACCTCTTTTCCAACCCATTTGATGCACGCACAGCCACCGTTCCCGATAACACGTCGTTTGGCGTGACGGCTACCGACCAGGCACCTCAGGGCAGCCACTCGCTTCAAGTGCTTCGCCTGGCGGGTACCGACAGCCGCTTAAGCCAGCAATACACGGCAGCGGGCACCTCGCTCCGATCCTACTTCGACACCAATGGGTCCCAGACTTTTCAAATTAACGTCGCCAGTCCGACTGATTCCGACCCTCAAAACCGAGTTGATATCGGAGTAACCGTCGATCCCACCGGCGCCACAGACGAGGAAATCCTCCAGGAAATCTCCGACGCCGTCAACACGGCGATGGATGCCGCCGCCAGTGCCGGCACAATAAAATCCACTGAAGTAGCAAGCGGCTCTATGGTAAACGAGACCAGCGATACTGCCAGGTTCTCGCTCCGTAGTTCCCAGACCGGCTTCGACAACCGACTCCAGTTTACCGATTCGGCCAACGGACTTTTGGCCGCGCTCGATGTCACTAATGCCGCTGTTTCCAGTGGTACGGCCGGGGGACAGGTTACGGCGGTCGGGACAAATGAGACGGACTCAATGCTCAATGCCCAGTTTACTTTGGACGGGCTGACCCTTTATAGAAGCTCGAATCAGGTTACGGACGCGCTCTCGGGCCTTACACTCGATCTTAAGCAAACTGATACAGCACCTACGGATTTCAGTGTCGGCTCGGATACGGACAGCATCAAAACCCAAATTAACGACTTCATCTCGAAGTACAACGACATCCTTACGTTTGTCGCAGGCGAAACGCAGGTAGACGGCGACCTTGGGATTCGCGCCGATTTTGCGGGGGATTCTCTGATGACAGGGCTCCGCTTCGGGCTCCGAACCGATATTGCTCAACAGGTTACCGGACAGCCCAGCGGAGCGGCCACGCTTCTTTCCGAAATTGGCATAACGACCAACGAGGACGGGACCCTGGAACTTTCCGACACTGATAAACTTACCGAGGCTTTGGGGCAAGATCCAGGCGCCGTCAAATCACTTTTTGGTGGTACTGATGGATTTGCCAATCGCATCAAAAATCGGCTTGATTCCTATACAGGCATCAACGGTCTCATTAGCGACAGAACCGGAGTGATCGATGATCGCATCGGCAGATTGGACGATCAGCTAACTACATTTGACCAGCGAATGTTGAAACGTGAGGACCAACTCCGATCCCAGTTCGCGTCTCTCCAACAAGCGCTCTCTATATTTCAAGGACAACAACAATTCCTAGGTAGTATTTTCGGTTAGGGATTCCACCCCAAAATTGGGTAATGCCCTCTCACGCCCTTCATCTCCTATTATCGCTTGCCCGGGAATGTGGCATACCATTTGATACTTTTTCCCGCCAAAGAACGTAGTGATCCTCATGCACACCCAGTTGCTTCATTCCATTTATAACCTAGGCGACCAGATGTATGCGTCGCTTCATGAGAATGACCTCGAGTCCTTCTTCGCTCAAATGGAAGAACGCACGGAACAGCTTCAGAGACTTGCTTCCCTGAAGCGACCGAATGGCGCGCAAGAGGAATGGGATCAGATGGGACAAGCTCTCAAGCAACAGCAACAGCGTCTGGCCGACGAATTCGCCGCCCAGGAGAAACACTTGAGTGAAGCCATTGGCGACTTGGTCCGGTTTCGGACCGCACACAGTCGCTACAACCCTCCACCGGCGCGCCGAGCGATCCTGAACAAAAACCTGCGCGGATAGTTGGCACTTTAATCCGAGTTCAACTGTCTGTATTTAAGGATCACCGTTCTAGCCTGTAAATTACGCCAAAAAGCGTGTAAACAGCGGAGAAAATCCGCTTCAGTGTTATGAACATCCAAAACGTCACCAGCGGCCTCAACCCGACGAACCCGTCGAAGCAGATAACCCCCGCGAAAACGGGCGAAATGCATTCAGGGGTGCCAACCGATGGCGCCACCTCTTCTCGGACAGACAGGTCCCACGATCGCGTGGATCTCTCGCGTCACGTCTCCGGAAAGGAATTAACACCGGAGCAGAGCCGTGAACTCGCATTTGCCCGGCAAGCACTCCATAGCCTCCCGTCCATGAGCGAGGAACGACTCGCTAAGATCAGAAGCCACATTGAAAATGGAAATTATAGTAGGCTTGAGATTATCAGTAACGTAGCGAATCGACTTGCCGAGACGATTTCAGGAGAAAATCATCCTCTTCCGCCGTACTCGGATCCCGGTGAAGTCCATCCGCTGCCGCCGATTTCGGATTCAGGTGATACGCATCCTCTGCCGCCGATTTCGGATTCAGGTGATACGCATACTCTGCCGCCGATTTTGGATTCAGGTGATACGCATACTCTGCCACCGATTTCGGATTCAGGTAATACGCATCCGTTGCCGCCGATTTCGGATTCAGGTGATACGCATACTCTGCCGCCCATTTCGAATGGTCCAAACCGGGGATAACGACTCATTTGCTGCGGAACTTATTTCCCAACCCAGCACCCCTTTTCCCTAACTCACGTCTCTCGGGTACGCCTCTGGATTTCGGCGTATCCGTTTTGGTTCTATAAAGTGGGGTCAGGAAATGTGTCCTTCCTCCCGGTACTTACGTAGCTTGTTCCGGATCGTTCGAGCACTAATGCCAAGGCGTTGAGCCGCGAGTTGCTGGTTGTTGCCAGTCTCCGTAAGTGCCTGCATGATCATGTACCGCTCCATATCGTCGATCGTCTGAAGCTTTTCCCCACTGTCTCCACTTGCGCCATTAGATTCCGCTTCGGCAAAGAACTCATCGAACACATCCTCAATGTCTATGACGTCCCGCTCTGCGGAGAGTAGCACACCACGCTGAACCATGTTTTCGAGTTGGCGCACATTTCCGGGCCAGGAGAAGGCCTTAAAACGGTCCATCAATGGCTTTGAAGCCGATTTTGAAGGCAGTCCATACAGATCGCAGTATTTACGAACAAAATGTTTGACCAGCAGGGGAACGTCGGCGATTCGCTCGCGCAGGGGTGGTACTGAAAGGGGGAATACGGACAGACGATGGTAAAGGTCATCACGAAATATTCCCTCGGCAAGTGCATCTCCCAGATTCCGATTACTCGTCGCAATGACGCGGACATCTACTTTTTTGGTTTCGGTGGAGCCAACCTTTTGAAACTCGCTCTCTTGAAGTACACGCAACAATTTTGCCTGTACGGATAGGTCAATTTCGGTAATCTCGTCGAGAAGGAGACTACCACCGTCTGCCCGTTCAAAAGCGCCCGTCATGTCGTCGATAGCACCCGTGAAGGCACCTTTGCGGTGCCCAAAGAGATGGCTTTCCACAAGCTCACGTGGCAAATTAGCACAGTTGATGGTCACATAAGGACCGCTGGACCGATCACTCATTTGATGGATCAGGCGGGCCAAAACTTCTTTGCCGGTCCCGCTCTCCCCTTGTACAAACACCGGTGCTTTGTTTTTGCTAAGCCGAGGCAACATGCCGATCAATTTTTTGACCGAGTCCGAATCTCCGATAAATTTTGCCCGACTCTCTCTGCGTTTCGAACTGCGAGTCGATTTCTTGGTCCGCTGCGTCACCTCCTCAACGGGTTCAGCCAGCGAAGCTTTAACCCGCTCAACAAGTTCGGCCGTGGCAAACGGTTTCGGGATATAATCAATGGCACCATGTTGCATGATCCGTACGGCGTGCTGCACATTGGCATGGGCCGTAATCATGATAACCTTCATCGTCGGATATTCTTCCCGGATGTGAGCAAGCAGTTCCAGTCCGTCCATATCCGGCATCATGAAATCAGTGACCACAAGATCGACCGGTTGTTCTTTAAGAACCTCCATGGCCCTGATCGCATTACCGCAACTTGTCACGGTCATGCCGTGACGAGCAAACAGCCTTTCAAATAGGTTATGAAGGAGTTGTTCGTCGTCGACGAAAAGAATATGTGGTTGCCGATCCATGGGAAATCTCGATGCAGAACGTCCAATACTAGCATCAATTCGGGCGGCGAGAACGAGTTGGGAGACGGCGCCATCGATGATTCACTCATCAATATAGACTACGGCTCTACGGGCAGACTCCTGGCCGCAAAGATGTTGTCTGTACCCATTCGCCCTTGAATTGAGGCAAGCGTTAATAATACCATTTAGCGGCCAAAAGATCCATCATCGTGACTTCACGGTTGTGGCCACAATCGTTCGTAATTATCCAAGCTCCGCGTAAACCTATGACTGAAGGATGAAGGGCAGTTTAATCGAAAAGCACGTACCGTCTTCAACACTGTTCGTCGTGAGGTGCAATGTCCCGCCGTGTGCAACAATTATGCGGCGAGCGATAGCCAAACCAACGCCTAAATTATGGGCTTTTGTAGTATAAAATGGGCTGAATACCGTTGTTTCGGCATCCACAATATCAATTAGTCCTTCGTTGTGAACTTTAAAATAGGTCTGGTTTTCACGTGGGTCCACGGTTGCACTCAAGAGTACACTCCCACCGTTTCGCGTCGCGTCGAGCGCATTTTGAACCAGGATTAACAGCGCTTGTAGCATGAGCATCGGATCGATCTCCAGCTCAACTTGATCAATGGGTTTGAGATCGAAACGAATCCGTTCCAGATCCTCATCCTCAACGGCTACAAGGAGTTCACCCATCAGCGACCGCAACTGAGTTGGACGAAGAACCGGTTCTACCGGGTCACTATACCGCTGAAGATCGGCCAGAACACGTTCAATTCGCACCGCACTCTCAAGAATACGGAGGGCCGTTTCGCGCTGCTCTTTTGATCCAAGACTGTCGATAAGAAGATCAGTGTAACCTTCAATCCCCGTCACCAGTCCTCTAATACGGTGAGCGAGCACAACGGCCAGGCTTGCCAGCCTTGATTCTTCAGGCGCAACGGGCGAACCGACTCGAACAGATCTGGTCGAGGCGGCAGAGGGTATGGGCAAACGCCAGGAGGATCGTTTCTGGTTCACGTTATTCTTTGTTTATGCAAACATTGCAGTTGGTAGTTCATGGCGTTTGCACAAACAGGCAATCGTTCAAATGGGATGCCAAGTGCAGCATCCGAATATCGTTTCATTCTCTTGGCGCAAACAAGAAAAGTTTCGCCAAACAACGAGGAACCGTCAGCGGAGCTATTTCCACTTTCAGTATGCCCGGCGATGCATCCGGTATCGGCAGCACCACAATTATCCTGAAGACCCACTGAGTGTTTTTTCCGAAGGCGAAAACGGGCAAGAATTTCCATACTCGCGCCCAATTTTCCCGCAAAACTGCCGTCTTTATCTATCACAATTGCCAACCCGTGAACGATTCTCCCCACACCAGCGCGATCGTGCCCAATACCAGACAATAGGCACAGAGGTTGCTTCCATTCGGCACAACTTCGATTTCCAAAAGCCAGGAAGTAGTATCGATGGAAACTCCGAAATTGAAAATGCTCGCCCACGCAATGCAGGCTTATACGATGCGCATGCGGGCCATATCGAGCAATATCGCGAACCTGGATACACCGGGTTATCGCCGCGAATCGGTTAACTTCGAGGATACCCTGCAGGATACCCGTCACCAAATCCCCGGCCTGCGAAATGAGACCGATGTGGAAGCACGCATGGCAATGGAAGACGCCCCGCCGGTGCTTGAAGACGAATTGATGGACCTAGCCGATACGCAAATGCGGACTCAGTTCGCTTCCCGGGCGCTCCATGAACACTTTGGGATGCTTCGTTCGAGTATAACCGGGCGTACGGGTTAAGCAATCTCCGTTCTCACATCACGGACGAAATCCTCCAAATTATTCTGCTATGCTCATTCACAATCGTCTGTTTCAAGTCTTTCGTACTTCATCTCGCGGGATGCAGTCCCAGCGAATCGCGCTCGGCGCAGCGGCGGAAAACATAGCCAATGCCTCGACGACGCGCACCGCAGATGGCTCGCCGTATGCTATCAAGCATGCTGTTAGTGAAGTATCTGATCCCGGCGTCCAACGATTTGGTGATCTGCTCTCCAAAATGCAGAGTAATCTTCACACTTCTGATAGTCGTCATTTGGAGGGTCTAACACTCAACGCGTCTTCACACGACGTGGAATTGGGGCCTACGACGAACGTCCATAAGGAGGTAAAACTTCGCCCTGAATATGACCCTACCCACCCGGATGCGGATGCAGAGGGATACGTTTATTACCCCGATGTAAACGTCGTTGACGAAATGGCCCGAATGATGTCTGCCAATCGACTATATGAAGCCAACCTTTCCGCCGTTCAAGCTGCCAAGGAGATGATCAAGCGGACACTTGAAATTTGACTCAATGGTCCAGCATCCCACACAATCTATTTTAGCATGTTGATCCCATGACCAACCGCATCAATCCATATCGCGATTCTCAACACGTCCAAAGGACACCGGCGTCACGAGAGACACGGCCGGTACGCCAACCTCCGAATCCCGGTCAAGGCGCACCAAATGACAAGATGGGGTTGGCAGCAATTCCCTTGTCTGTCGCTGAGCAAACTATGATCGACCGGCAGTTTCCACCATCGGCCAGCGTATCACTCCGAGTCTACGGCCCCGGCAACTCAGCCCGGGAGATGAAACCGGATGCTTTGGGCGCCAGACTCGACCTTCGTGGTTGACGCTTCTCACACGGAACCTATGATTATGACTATCTCAGAACTCCAGCGACTCCGCTCTCCGCTGACTGGAGGACCGGACAAGGCCAAACAACTTCCGAGTCCCCTCCAAGAGAGCGGCGAGGGCATCGGATTCGGTCAAGCGCTCAATGATGCTATAGGCCAGGTTAACGACGCGCAAAAAGAAGCCGGCGAGCAAATGAACGCATTCATTTCCGGTGAACAGCAAAACGTACAGGATGTTATGATCTCCATGAATCAAGCCCAACTTTCATTTCAGCTTATGACTGAGGTCCGCAACAAGTTGATGGATACTTACCAGGAATTGATGCGCATGCAAGTATAGTACTGGTTTGAGGATATCGTCCCCTAATTGACGGTTTAGTATCTCTAATGACAGAATATTCGCAGCAGTTCACGCAATTTCTCAGACGCCTCCCACCTTCCCAAAAACTGGCGCTGTTTGTCGTTCTTGTGGGTGGAATTGCGTCTTTTACCGGTATTGCATATTGGGCAAGTAGGCCGGACTATGCATTGCTTTTTGGCAATCTAAAGCCCACGGAAGCGAGCCGCACCGTAGACGCTCTCTCCGACAAAGGCGTCAAATACGAACTTCGGCAATCGGGAACAGCCGTGTATGTACCTCGCGAGAAAGTGTACGAGCTGCGAATGAATCTCATGGGGCAAGGCATCATTTCGGACGGCCCGCTAGGTGACAAGATTTTTGATCAGAACACCCTTGGCATGACAAATTTCATGCAGAAAGTAAATCTCCGCCGGGCACTTGAGGGGGAGTTGGCGCGGACCATTGCAAGTTTGAATCAGGTCGAGCAAGCACGGGTTCACCTCGTCATCCCCGAAAAAAGAGCCTTCTCTCGCAAGCAAAATCAACCGACTGCCTCCGTCGTACTTCACCTTACGGGTCGCGAGGCACTTTCGGAAAATCAGATTATTGGAATCAGTTCATTGGTAGCCGGCGCCGTCGAGGGGCTTACTTCTGATGAAGTCACGCTACTCGATACGAGGGGAAAATTACTTTCCAATCCAAAGCAAGGCGACACCAATGCAATGCTGACGGCCAACCAGCAGCAAATGCAACTCGCAAAAGAGGAACATCTTACAGAACAGGCGCAGTCGATGCTCGATCAAGTGCTCGGACAACACAATTCCATTGTGCGCGTCTCGGCTACGCTTGATTTCACAAAATCGGTCGTCGAAAGCAAGAATATCGATCCCGAAAGTGCTACCGTTATTAGCGAAGAGAAACTGGAGGAAAACAATGACCCACAGAGCAACGCCAACTCTACGGTCAAAAATTATGAGCTAAGTGAGAAACGAGAACACTCCGAAAAAAGTGTCGGAGAAGTATCATACTTAACCGTTTCGGTTATTCTTAACCAGAGGACAACGCCGCCTGCGGCAGGCGCTAAATCTGAACCGGTACCCTTTTCGACCAGCGAATTGGCTGAGGTTGAGTCACTCGTCAAGAATGCTGTCGGCTTTCGAGAGCATCGGGGTGATAAATTTGCAATCCACCAGACCGTCTTCGACCCGGGACCCGTTCAGCCGGAAGTCCTTGCACAGCCATTCTTTAATGAGGACATCCAGATTTACATTAGATACGGCCTGATTGCGGTAGCGTTGATCATGGCGCTATTGCTAATTCGCTCCGCGTCCAAACAGGCTGTTAAGCTCTCGGCCTCCGCATCGACCCGATCTACTATGGCCGGAAGCAATTCCCTCCAGAATCATGATCATGGTTCCCTTCAGGGCGGCCCACAAAACGCGAATCACCTGCTTGATCGCCCGGAGCCGGAATCACATTTTTATGCGGATGATCTCTATGAAAGCAAGCTCTCAGGTGAGGCCAAGGCCCGTCTAAAAGCCAAGCATCAATTATTCGATGAAATAAAAAATCAAATTACTTCCTCTCCCGAAGACACTGCTGATTTGATCCGATCATGGGTCGCTCAGGACATCGAACGAGCGGAGCCAGCCACGTCATAAATCTCCTGACTTGCCCAGGTCAAGAATAGCAAAATGCCTGAATTAGCTGATAACACAATTTCTCAGACGCCAGTGGCCGAGCAAGCTCCCGAATCCAATGTGGCCCTTAGCCAGATGACCGGGACGCAGAAAGCCGCCATACTTTTGATTTCAATCGGCTCCGAAGCGGCCAGCTCCGTTTTCAAGAACTTGACCGACAAAGAAGTGGAGAAAATCTCAATTGAGATTGCTCGGCTCCGAAATGTCTCCAGTGAGGTCGTCGAGGGCATATTGTTCGAGTACCGGGACATGACAATGGCACACGACTACATCACGCAGGGAGGTTTAACGTTTGCACGAGATGCGCTTGAGAATGCGCTAGGTCCGCGTCGTGCCGAGGAGATAATTATGAAGATCGAAGCGGCCATGCAAGTTTCGGCATTTCACCTTTTACAGACTGTCGAGACCGGGCAACTTGCCAATTTTCTTCAGAATGAACACCCCCAGACCGCCGCGTTAATCCTGGCCAATCTCAATCCACGAAAGGCCGCGGATATCATATCAAACATGACCCAAGACCTTCAGAACGAAATCATGTATCGCCTGGCTACAATGGGGAAAACGTCGCCGGAATTGTTACACGACATTGAAGAGGTGATTCGGGAGCAGATTGGATCTGTTATCGGTACTGAGCTTAGTGCATCTGGTGGTGTCGAGAAGGTTGCCGAAATCTTGAACAACACCAGTCGATCGGCCGAAAAGACCATCATGGAGGGGTTCCGCGAGCGCGATCCGGAATTGGCCGGAAACGTCAAGAGCTTGATGTTTGTCTTTGACGATCTGGTAAATGTAAACGAACGCGACTTACAACGAATTATGGTTGAGGTCGACCAGAAGGACCTAGTGCTTGCACTCAAGGGCGCTTCAGGGGAACTCCAAGAAAAGATGCTTCGCAACGTGAGCGAGCGGGCGGCGGCCACGATTCAGGAGGAATTGGAGCTAATGGGGCCGGTCCGCGTGAGGGATGTCGAAGAGGCCCACCACCGAATATTGGAAGCTGCGCAAAGTTTGGAGGAACAGGAAGAGATAACGCTCACCCGCTCCAAGGACGATTATGTATAGTCTTTGTGCCGATTCGCTCTAGCCCAAAATGAACCCAAGACAACACATATTCAAGTATGAAAAAGTCTCCGTGGCCGCTCGGAAGAATGCATCCTCCGATGAGTCTACACATCGTCGCGTCCCGGCGCACTTGGTAGACCTCTGGGATGAATCGGAAACAGAGCCGACGCCGCCGGCTGGACACGTACTTCGCAGATCTGAAGCCGATGTTCTTGCCCGAGTATTTGAATTGCCCATTTTGGAAACGGCACCATCGTTTCCACTAGCAAAATCGTTAGGGACTTCGCTCGGTGAAGAAGGGCCGGATAGACTGCCAGATGAGGTGAGAGCATTAAAGGCAAAGTGGGATGCGGAGTGGCAGAAACGACTCGACAAAGCCGTCGATGCCGCCCGCCAGGAGGGCCATGACGCGGGATATGCCGATGCAGAATCAAAACTCCTCGAAAATCTGACCGAAGCCAAAGAGGCCTTTGTCGAAGATGCCACAAAACTGAAGGGAGTATGGGAGGCATTCATACGAAAGACGGAACCCATGCTGGCCCATTTGGCCTTCACTATGGCTCGGACGATCCTTGACGCCCCGCTTTCTCCGGACATTCAGAAAGTCGTTGCCCGGACCCTCTCCGATGCAGTCGACCAATTGGCCGGCGACCCCCCCATCCGGATATCTCTTCACCCGGTTGACCTCCTGCGATTGCGTGAGTCCGGCCTTGTCGATGAATTGGAAGCCACACACAAGGGGCTTCAGTGGGATCCCGTCGACGCTATGGATGAAGGCGAGTGGGTAGCCCATTCTCCCGTCGCCATGATCCGTCACGTGAAAGACGAATTGCTTCATATGCTTCGTTTGCGACTCGGGCTACCGCCACTCGATAGTGCCTGAACCACCCCGGTGCACCAGCATCGAATGTATTGCCGTTCACTTAGTCAACAGCCCGCCTCCGGCTAATTTTCCCACGCCTGTTCAATGAGCCATCTTGCCCTCGCCCTTGAGTCCATATTGTCCGCACCCGTTCGGATGCTGCAGTTTGGTAAGGTACAATCGGTCGTCGGGCTTCTCGTCGAAGCCAGCGACGTAAATGCAGCCGTAGGGGAACTTTGTTATGTGTACGAGGGAGACGTGCAAAACAGCCGCCGCATTGCGGCAGAAGTCGTCGGGGTGAGAGGAAGAACTACCGTATTGATGCCGCTCGAACAGACAGCCGGCCTTCGTGCCGGCTGTCTCGTGCAGCGGTCGTCCCTGCCTTTGTCGATTCGCGTGGGCGAGGCCCTCCTCGGCCGGGTCATTGATGGTTACGGCCGGCCTATCGACGACAAGGGCCCCCTCGTTCTCCACACCGAACAACCTGTCAATGCCGATCCCCCGTCTCCGCTCCAGCGCCAGATGATCTGCGAGTCACTGCATACGGGCGTTCGCGCCATCGACGCGTTCCTGACAATTGGGCGGGGTCAGCGAATCGGGATTTTTGCGGGCTCAGGCGTCGGAAAAAGTACGTTGCTTGGGATGATCGCCCGGAGAGCGGAAGCCGATGTAAACGTAATCGCACTGATTGGTGAACGTGGTCGAGAGGTGCAGGAATTCGTCGTCGACAACTTGGGCGATGCAGGCCTCAAGAAATCCGTCGTCATAGCAGTCACCAGTGATCAGGCTGCCATGAGTCGCGTAAAGGGCGCCAGCGTGGCTGTTGCCATTGCCGAATATTTCCGAGACCAGGAAAAGGACGTGATGTTCATGATGGACTCCGTCACGCGGGTTGCCATGGCCCAACGTGAAATTGGACTAGCCGTCGGCGAACCCCCGACAACGCGCGGCTACACGCCCAGCGTTTTCGCCATGCTTCCACGCCTGCTTGAGCGGGCGGGACCCGGCACAAAAGGCACCATTACCGGTATTTTCACGGTACTTGTTGACGGGGATGACATGAATGAACCGATCGGCGACGCCACCCGTGGAATCCTCGACGGTCATATCGTACTCTCGCGCAAATTGGCTCACGCCAACCATTTTCCGGCAATTGACATCCTACAAAGCGTTAGCCGGGTTATGCCGCGAGTAACTTCCGATGCAGCCCGAAATACGGCCGGGGAGGCCCGGAAACTCCTGGCCACATTCAGCGATTCCGAAGATTTGATACGGATTGGCGCTTATCAGTCAGGCAGCAGTACCGAGACCGACCGTGCGATCGCCGCGCATGCACCGCTAAACCACTTCTTGCAGCAAGGTACCGACGAACCCCCCGACGTCAACGCATCAGCTACGCTGCGACAGCTACTCGCTGATCTACCCGTATAATCTCTTCCGGCGGGCCCTGATCACACGCTCATCCCGAAAGTCCGCGGTCTGTTTTGGAGAGCGTGGACCATTCTCGTCGGTCGAGCCCGATTCCCTCTTTGCCCGGCGTACGTCATTCCAATGAGCAAAATGTTGCTCACATTATGATGGGGTATCAGGGTGCCGACCGTACATCGGATAACACCGATTTGACACCGCGTGGCAGGTTTTCTACGCAGGTGTCAAATAAAGCAACGCCATCTTGTATTGTTGTAGAATGAGGCAAAAAGTGGCCAGGCATTTGCACAGGGTTAATCCCCGCAGGGTATCACCCGATAGTTGCGAAAAAATCGACCATGGCAGGAAAGAAGTTCCATTTCTCGCTCGATAGTGTGCTGAAGCTTCGTCGGCATGAAGCTGACCTTGCACGCCGGCATCTTGCACAGGCCATCAAGAGACGCCATGAGCAAGAGAATCGCCTCTCATCGGTAGAGAAATGTCTCCGGGAAGTCAACGAGACAGCCGCGGTAGCAACTCCGACCGCCCCGCTTTCCTTTCAGCGCCTGTCCACGTATCGGCTCGATCTTCAGCGTGCACGCGACACGGAAAGTCAGTCACTCGATCAGATGCGTCTGGATGAAATGCAGGCGCGCGAACGACTCATCGGGAAGCGACGTCAAGAAGAGACGCTCCAGTCCCTACACGACGTCGAACGGAATAGCCACCAGGAGGAACAAAATGCCACAGAGACCGACTTTTTAGATGAGCAGGCCCTGATTGGCTTTCAACGAAAACGTCGCCTTCACCACTGATGAAGAAAACCCTCGTTGTCTTAGGCGTGATTCTGGTATCGTTCATAGTTGGCTTTATCGCCATCTATTTTACGGTTCCTATGCTTGCGCCCGAGCGCTACGTTGAAGCCCAACATTCCGTTGACAGTTTGCGCCAAGTTCAATCGGAGTTGGATTCCAAGGACAGTTCTCGCACTGCTGTCACCAAACCTCTTTCGCCGAAAACGCCGCCCACAGTAACGCCCACAAAATCCAACACGGAATCACCCGACTCGTCTTCCATTGAATCGCCCAATAATTCACCCACAAATGACGTGGTTTATGGCGATTCTACTATGCAACATGAAATAGAATCTCAAAAAGCGACTATTTCACTACTTTTAGATTCGCTTAGAATAACGAATAAGCGTCTCGATAAGGCAGAGAGCGAACAGATTGCATTGCATTCTAATCTCGATGCACTCAACAGTCGGCTCAGCAAACTTGAGGGACAGCGCGTCTCTGTAAAGGACTTGAGCGCGACCATTCCAAAATTGGAAGACAAGGATTTGAGCGCGGTCCTGAGCCGTCTCGATCTCAGCATCGTCTCCATGCTCTATACGGAGGCGACGGGCAAGAATCGATCTCGAATTCTACAGGGACTGTCCTCTGATCGGGCTGCCTTGTTGGTCAACTACTTGATAAAAAAACCAGATGGCAACCCATCTACTTCGAAGGGAAATGGTTCGAGCTCTAATGCTATAACCAGCACCAACTAGATCTATGCAAGCTACCCCCACACAGGCGAATCCCCCGTCGGCGCCACGCCCATCGGATGCGGCCATTACTGATACCGTAACCAGTAGCGGTGATGCACCATTTTCTGACGTACTAAACGATTCGCTTTCCCCGGAATCCGGCACCGATGCCGCAGACACCTATACAGACGAGATCGGCGCCCCGGAGGAAAAATCTAATTCCGCACCGGATACACATCCTGTAATATCGGCTGGCATTGTCGCGGCGTCGATCATTACGCCGGATACGCTCAAATTACAATTGAGCACACAGGGTGAGGATGACAAAACCGTCGCCCCATCTGATCCGGCAACCGGCAGCCATCCTGAACTAACAATTCTAATCGAGCTTACTTCGTCCCTTCACGGCACACCCACACTGATCGACGGTGCGGAGACTGCCACGGTCGTCAATATGGATTCGAAAAACGAGTCATTTGTCTCAGACGCGCGGCCCGGCGTCGAATTGAACACCAAATCGAGAACCGATCCGATGCTCGATGCGACGTCTGCAAAACAAGTGAAATCGGCCCTGGCAGCAATTGCGACACTCACTGAGAAGCCGGCGGCAATAGGGCTTGGCCAGATGTCAGGTTCAACAATTTCCGATTCAGGAAAGTTGAATGCTGCTATCGTTTCCGATATTCCGGTGCTGGAATTAGTGGCCGCGGCATCTCCTGGTGGCAAGATTTCGGCAGAAGCAAGCCCGGAAAAGCTTGCCAATGCACACAATACGAGCTCGGCAACAAGCCAACAGACGAGCGCCGAGCCAATGCCAACGACATCTTATGAAAAGCAACGGAGTAAATCGGACAGTGGATTCCCCGCGAAAAAGGAACAACATGCGGGCAACACGCGAGGCTCGAAGAAAGCTGCCGCCCTGCGGACAGGCGATGCCCCTGCCGGGGAGACTGATGCCGCTCGCCAGGAGAAGACACCACCCCTCAAGCAACCCGTCGCCGACGCGAAGATCGTGGATGCGACCCTCATCGACGATCAAGTGCATATTGAGAAGGAGAACCAATCGCGGGATGCGATCATTGGGAAAATTGAAAACAACTTACGGGATGCCGCCCGTCGCACGGTCCATCCAACATCTCGGACGGTCCCACGGGGAGCGGTGCAAGCAGCCTGGCTACGAAGTCTCTTAGATCAAGCAAGTCGGCCGCTGTCCAATCGGAATGGTTGGAAGATGCTTGAGATGAAGCTCGATGACGGCGAAGGCACGATGACGGTGAAGACCCGTCGCGAAGCCGATCATGTAGCCGTTGCAGTAGCATTTAGCGACCCCAAACTCCGTGATCTGGCACACCAAAATATGGAGCGGCTTCACGAGGCACTCAAGCAGCAGTACGAGACTGCCGTGGAGTTGTCGCTTACCCATGACGACAGCGGGGCCCATCAACGCCAGGGATCGCCCCATGCCAACTCAGGTAATATGCATCTGAACGGACAGGGCGGCGAGTCAGATGTTTTGGATCATTCGGCCCCGACCCGTGAAGTTCACGCAGGTGCCCGGCACGTCTGGGTGGGATAAGAATTCATTCACTGATCCTTTCACTCGACTATATCAATCATGGAGATTCCAGCCTCTTTGCCTGTCGACACCAATCAGAATGGTGGTTCGCCTCAGACCAGTTCTGTCCTCGGACAGGATGACTTCCTGAAATTGCTGGTTACTCAGTTGAGCAACCAGGACCCCTTGAACCCCTTGGATGGACAACAATTCGCTGCCCAGTTGGCCCAATTTTCGAGTGTCGAACAACTCGTCAACATTGGAAGCACCGTCGAACAAAATGGTGCCACGATGGATCTATTGAACCAAACCACGAATGCCGGAATTGCTTCCAGTCTGATCGGCAGCACCGTGGAGGCCCTCGGAAATGACTTTAGCTTTGATGGGGACGGATCGGTCCCGATCTCCTTTGAGCTCGACGCCAATGCCTCCGATGTCTCAATTGAGATTCGCGATGCGGCCGGCAACCTCGTTCGAACATTAAGCCTCGGCGCAAACGACGTCGGCCGCCATGATTACGATTGGGACGGTAAGAACGACGATGGCGCCACGGTTCAAGCTGGCCAATACACCTTTGATATAACCGCGAAAGACAGTAATGACAATTTAATTGCCACCACCTCCCTAGTTCGGGGTGAGATAGATCGTGTCACGTTTGGAGCGGACGGTATCCTGCTCTGGATAGGAGACACTTCAATACCCCTGGCAAATATTACCACGGTCGAGGAGTGATTCCAAAGCTGTGTCAAAGGTTGCAGGCATCATTGCCAGAATGTCCTCGCCTTTCTGTTGACCTTCGAAACCATACCAAAATACGATCATGTTCCGTTCCCTTAGAACTGCCGTTACCGGACTAAAGACCCACCAGACCCGCATGGATGTGGTCGGTAATAATATCGCAAACGTGAATACCATTGCCTTCAAGCGGGGCCGCGCAAACTTCAACGAAGTGCTTGGCCAAACGCTCTTCAGTTCGAGCAGGGCCGCCGGCGGACACGGTGTCAACACTTCATACATTGGCTTCGGCGTCGGCGTCGGTGCAATCGATCAGAATTGGAATCAGGGTTCCCTCGAAAACACGACTCTCGCCACCGATTTGGCCCTTAACGGAGACGGCTTCTTTGTGGTCAATAACGGTGGTCGAGACATGCTCACCCGAAACGGCAACTTTACCTTCGACAACAAAGGTAATCTCGTTACGCAATCTGGACTCAAGGCACAAGGATACACTTTCGATGCCCAGGGCAATGTCGACACAAGTGCCATCAAGGACATAAACATCGATTTTTCGCTGCAAGCTGACCCAAAGGTCAGCGAGAACGTAGGCGTGTCCGGAAATCTGCCTGCCGATGCCGCGACGGGAGATGAAGTCAACATTTCTACTGTCATCTATGATGAACAGGGCCAGAGTCATGGTGTTACCATGATGTTCACCAAGACGGCCAATGCCGATGAATGGAGCTATGAGGCCAAATATAACGGCACCCTGACGCCGCCTCCATTCTCCACCGTTTCTGGAACGCTGACATTTGGTGTCGACGGCAAGCTCGCCACGCCTCCTACCGTAGCGCCTTCATACGACACGGGATACGTCGGAGACGGTCGTTCCTTCGACATCGATATTGGCAGCCTGACACAGTTCAGCGGATCTACAACAGCCGCCGTGCAATCCCAGGATGGATACGGTTCGGGTGAGGTTGTGGGCTATTTTATAGATTCAGACGGCACCATTTCGCTTAACTTTTCAAACGGCGAACAAGCCCCTCTATATCAGATGGCCGTCGCCACGGTAAAGAATCCCAACGGCCTGGAAAATCTCGGCGAGAGCTTTTACGGGCTCACCAGTGAATCGGGCGATCCAATTCTTGGGCGTGCCGGGCAGGAAGTTCAGACCGCGGTAGTGCAAGGATTCCTCGAGATGAGCAATGTGGATCTGGCTACCGAATTTACGGACATGATCGTGGCACAACGTGGTTATCAAGCCTCGGCGAGGGTTATCACCACATCCGACGAAATGCTTCAGGAAACAGTTAACCTGAAGCGGTAGTCCCGTCTTGACGGTTTGTGGCTCATGGCCGGGGTTTTGTTAATTATATACCCCGGCCACCAGCCGGATGTCTCGATTATCCGTGGAAAGTGTGAGCGGCCGGTTTTCGCAGATCGGGCCTAACCCCAATGCGGGTTAAGTCTTTTCCGAATGGGACGATAGGCACTTCATGGGCGGCTGCGATCTTGATCCGGCCTCGGTACCCGGGACCATTTGATCGTGACCACATCCGCAGATACACCACTTAAGCAACGGACCCGCCCTCGGCCCGATGCTTTGGAAAGCAAACGACATCCTCGTCAGTGCAGATCTTCCAAGAATCTGGCGTATCTCTAGCCGTGAGTAATGAGCCGGTTTGTTTAAGTAGCCTTAGTGCCTCATGAGTGTCTATGCCACGCACAGCGATGAACTGCTGCAGCTTGTCAGTTTTGTGATCGAGAATGAGGAATTCGGGATTGATATCCTTAATGTCCAAGAGATCATCCGCCCGGTAGCGATCACGCGTGTCCCTAATGCACCGATATTTGTCGAGGGCGTCATAAATTTGAGAGGCCGGATCATCCCGGTAATCGATTTGAGAAAGCGGTTCGGGCTAGCTCCCCGAGAGCAGGATAAAGATACCCGAATTGTGGTCGTAGAATTGGAAGGTAAATTGATGGGCTTCATCATGGATGCCGTCCGCGAGGTCATTCGCGTTGACCGTAAGGTCATCGAGCCCCCGCCGGACCTGGCCATAGGCATCGATACCCATTATATCAGTGGTGTCGCCAAATTGGAGGACCGTCTCCTCATCCTGCTAGAGTTGGAACAGGTACTTTCCGGGGAAGAGCAGGAAGCCGTTGACAATGTGGCATTGGCAACCTGATTCCCAAGGCGAACTTTCACCCTTCCCTTTGTACTCATTCATAGTGGAGAAGGAGCATACATGAATTCTACGACGTCCCACCCTCAACTCCAGCATCCGGACCCCTTCGAGCGCATCGGCGCCCTCGAAGCACTCAGCCTTCTGGATGCAGAAGATCTGACCGTACAGGCTGCCGCCCAAATGTTGGCGGATCCGGATCCGGGTGTTCGAGAGACGGCAGCACGCTTGCTCATCGAACACAATTCGGATGCGGCTGCACGCCTCATTGCACCCCACATTGCCGACTCGAATATTACCGTCCGGAATCTGGCGGGTGAAGTGTTGGCGCAAATGGGCCAAACAGCCATTGCACCACTGGTCCCTTTTGTCGATGACCTTGATGGCAACGTGCGCAAATTCGCTATCGATGTGCTGGCGCTCTTGCCGGCAGCCTGTACGG
>Ga0114931_10000106_pt1 | contig 89339 bp, 65 predicted proteins | sample 2SBtaG_FD_89579 | JGI IMG/M metagenome (GOLD analysis project Ga0114931, IMG submission 89579) | Deep subsurface microbial communities from Kolumbo volcano to uncover new lineages of life (NeLLi) - 2SBTROV14_V59a metaG | ecosystem: Environmental > Aquatic > Marine > Volcanic | place: Kolumbo...
AGCTTGCGGTTGTTGCCTTCTATGGGCCCGTTGGTGAGCCGCGTCGCGACGTAGCCGAGGATGCCGTCGATGTACTTCGACACGGTTCGGGCCACCTTCTGGAGCACGAACTCCGTGGTCACGCCGCACCGAGCGCAGTCGACGCGGCGGATGCCGTAGCGGAGCAGGACCCGCAGCTCGACGATGTCGATGTGACGCCAGTGTCTCTCCCGCTGGTCGTAGCCGCGGCCGTGGCACCTGCCCCCGCAGTCACCGCAGCCCGGCGTGCGCGTCGAGGGCGCAACGTCCACGACCAGCTCTGTCGTGGTGAACTGGAAGCCCATGATACGTGTCTGCTTCACCCCGCGCAGTTCGCGGAGTAGACTAGTGGCGCACATGGACGATGGGCTTTCTGGATGGTGTAGTAACCCCCAGGCTGCGCTTCGCTCCGTGCGCAATCAACAGACCCGTCGTCGCTCCCCGACGTCCTTGCGACCGCGCCGCTTTCCTGCGGCGCCACACTCAGGCCACGCGCGCGGCACGCCCACTAAACATGCCGGAGAGCCCATCTTCTTCCGCTTGCTCGACGCGTTCTGACACGAGGCCTGTCCGACGCGCTGGTGCCCGGGCAGGCCGACCGCAAACCTCTCACCCTTCAGCCATACGAAACGCGACCACGACCTTCCACAACCAGACGCCCACCACCGACACTGCGTCGGGCGCTACGCGTGTCGCCCATGTGGGGGCCGCCGACGAGTGGCTGGTGGGCGGCCACGCGCGTCTGGGTTATCGCTTGTTTTGGGACCAGATCACCGAGCGTGATTGTCGCTACAGGAGTAGTAGCTCGTCCTGACCGCGTCGTTTCGCGCTGCAGCGCCGACGACTGGAGCGTCCTGGCTGCCTCCCGCCGGAAAGCTCCGTTCTGATGCTTGGTCTTGTGGGCGTTCGGGGCCCCGACCCCAAACGCGGCAACCGGAAGCGTCGCTCCTTGTCCTGTAGGGGAATCGTGACCGGTGATGTAGATCAGCGGTCGCGCCGCGGCACGGCGTCGGCGCACTCCGACGACGGCGGCGCCGGGACGACGATCGACGCGCCACGCACAGCCGAGTCGATCTCGATCGCGCGCGTGGCGTGCCAGTCCACCTTGGTGCAGTGCCAGTGCCAATGCCAGTGTACCACGGGCGAACGCGAGCATTGCCCGAAACGCGCAGTCCAGCCGTGGCGACCTTCGGGAGGCGACACGGTGCGTGCCCGCGTCTGCAAGCTCCAGCCGTCGAAGACGTGCCGGACGTGCGTGTCGTCCCCGGTCAGATCCACGACGATCGGCCGCACGAGAGCCCGCGACTTCTGGGCCGGCGTCGGCGGACACTGCATCAGGCCGGTCAGCGGCACCTGCTCGAAATGCGTGCCCGTGCAACCCTTGCAGCCGGGCAGGACTCCAGCCGACAACAGCAACGCCAGCAGCGGGCCGCTCGGGTCCTTTCTACTCCGCCTCCGCCCGCGCTCGGATCTGCACCAGCTTCTTTTCCTGGATGTGCTGGGCCTGCTCGGGGTCCACGTAGTCGGAGTGACAGCTGGCCTTCTCGCCCTTGTGGACGCCGATCGCGCTCTCCGTCTTGCTGGCCAGGCGGTGGATCTCCTCGGGCGGCAGCACGCCGCGCTTTTCGAGGATCTCGCGCTGCTCGGCGGTGAGTGCGGGCGACTTGATGACGCCGGCGCGCTCGAAGCCCTCGGCCTTGCCACTGGCAAACTCGACGATCTCCTTGCTGATTCGCACGCTGCACCAATCGTGCCCGCACATGGCACAGAAGTCGGTGTCCACGTCGAGATCCTCGTCGTGGAAGGCGCGAGCCACGTCCGGGTCGAACGCCAGCTCGAAGTGTTTTTCCCAGTTGAGCGCGGCGCGGGCTTTGGTGAGGTCGTCGTCCCAGTCGCGCGCGCCGGGGATGCCCAGCGCTACGTCCGCCGCATGCGCGGCGATCTTGTACGCAATGCAGCCCTGCTTCACGTCGTCCTTCTTGGGCAGGCCGACGTGCTCCTTGGGCGTGACGTAGCAGAGCATGGCAGCGCCGTGGTAGGCCGCGCTGGTCGCGCCGATGCAGCTCGTGATGTGGTCGTAACCGGGGAACACGTCGGTCACCAGCGGCCCGAGCACGTAGAACGGCGCGCCGTGGCAGACGCTGCGCTGCACTTTCATGTTGTACTCGATCTGGTCGAACGGCACATGGCCGGGGCCCTCGACCATCACCTGCACGCCCTTCTTCCAGGCCTTTTCGGTGAGCTCACCCAGCGCGTCGAGCTCGGCGAGCTGCGCCTCGTCCGTCGCGTCGGAAAGCCCGCCGGGGCGCAGGCCATCGCCCAGCGAAAACGACACGTCGTACTCGCGCATGATGTCGCAGATCTCGTCGAAATGCGTGTACATCGGGTTCTGCTGCTTGTGCACGAGCATCCACTTGGCGAGCAGCGAGCCGCCGCGGCTGACGATGCCGATGAGCCGCTTCTGCACGAACGGCAGATGCTCGCGCAAGACGCCCGCGTGGATCGTGAAGTAGTCCACGCCCTGCCTCGCCTGCGCGAGCAGGCTCTCCATGATCACCTTCTCGGTCAGATCCTCGATCTTGCGACCGATGATCATCGAGTAGATGGGCACGGTGCCGATGGGCACGCTGGACGCGCGGATGATGGCGTCGCGGCAGGCGTCCAGATCTCCGCCCGTCGACAGGTCCATCACCGTGTCGGCGCCCCAGCGCACGCTCCAGCGCATCTTCTCGACTTCCTCGTCCGTGCTGGACGAGACGGGCGAGGCACCGAGGTTCGCGTTGATCTTGGTCTTCGTCGCGCGGCCGATGGCCATCGCGTCGAGCTGGTAGCCGAGGTGCACGCGGTTGGCCGGGATGATGAGGCGGCCGGCAGCGACCTCGTCCCGCAGCTGCTCCGGCGTCAGGTGCCCCTCGCGCTCGGCGACGCGCTTCATCTCGGGCGTGACTACGCCGAGGCGCGCCTGCTCGAGTTGCGTCGCCGGGGTGAAGCCGTCCGGGGCGACCCAGCGCCCGCCCTCCTGCCGCCAGCCGGCGGGCATGAAGTCCCACGCTGTCTTGTCGCTGGGCTGGGGCATGCCGGGCGTGTCCGGCGACGAGAACATGAGCGGTCCACCGACATCGGCCCGGTTCGCGAACGAGCCGGGCGTGGTTCCCTGGCGGGTGCTGGACGGATTGTGCGCGCCGCGCAGCGGCAGGGCTCGTTGGGTCATGGGCGTCTCCAGACTTTCTCTCCGGAGGAACCACGACGCCGACCAGGCATCGCGTTCCCTCCGCCGGTCCTAACCGGATCAGGTTCCACGGGTGCTTCTCAGCGGACTTTCTGTGCCCGCGCCCCGCGCGACAACGGGTGGCAACGTAGCGCATCCGGGGCAAGGGGGGTAGTCGGCCCTTCCATCGCTTCTCCGGACCGGCTACGCGACCGGGCAGCGTGGAGCTCGTCGACATCAGCCGCAGACTTTCCCGCCGCGTCGGCCGGCTCGAGTTCGGACCGCCGGTCGCGTTTGTCTACAACCCGCTCGACTATGCCCGCGAGCCGCACGAGGAATACCTGCGCCGCTACGGCACCGGCCGGAAGCAGATCATCCTGCTTGGCATGAACCCGGGGCCGTTCGGCATGGCGCAGACGGGGGTGCCCTTCGGGGAGGTGTGCGCCGTCCGCGACTGGATGGGCATCGGCGGCAAGGTGCAGCGGCCGCGCAAGGAACACGACAAGCGCCCGGTGCTCGGCTTCGACTGCGCGCGCAGCGAGGTGAGCGGTGCGCGGCTGTGGGGCTGGGCCCGCACGCATTTCGATACGCCGGAGCGCTTCTTCGAGCGTTTCTTCGTGGTCAACTACTGTCCGCTCGCGTTCCTCGAAGAGAGCGGGCGGAACCGCACGCCCGACAAGCTGCCGGCAGCCGAGCGCGAGCCGCTCCACGCTGCGTGCGACGAGGCACTCGCCCAGGTGGTCGCGCTGCTCGGTCCGGAGCACGTCGTCGGCGTGGGTGCCTTCGACCAGAAGCGCGCACGCCTCGTGCTGGGCGACGGCGGACCGCACATCTCCAGCATCCTGCATCCGAGCCCCGCGAATCCCCGCGCCAACAAGGGCTGGGCCGAGGCCATCGAGACGCAGCTCCGGGACGGCGGAATCGAGCTCTGACTCCAGGTACAGTAGCTGGGTCGACATGGCAGAGGGACAAACCGCTCCGTCCCCGTGGTTACCGCTGGCCGCGGTGCTGCTCGTTGTCCTCGTAGGGCTTGTGGCCGCGCTCGGAACCCTGCCCCCCGACCCTGCTCCGGCGGACGCGCCACTCGACCGGTTCTCGGCGACACGCGCGCGGGAGGTGCTGGATCGCGTGCTCGGCGACAAGCAGCCGCATCCAGTGGGCAGCGCGGAAAACGGCCGCGTGCGCCAACGCATCGTCGACGAGCTCCGCCGTCTGGGCTTCACGCCCGAGCTCTCGAAGAACATGAGCTGCGGCCGATCGGGCGCCTGCGCCGAGGTGACGAATATCCTGGCCAGCGTGCCGGGGCGCTCGAAGGACGGCGCGGTGCTACTGGCGGCGCACTACGACTCGGTCGGCGCCGGGCCCGGCGCTTCGGACGACGGCGCGGGCGTCGCCTCGCTTCTCGAGATCGCGCGCATCCTGAAGCTCGAACCACCGCGCCAGCGCCCCGTCGCGCTCCTGTTCGACGACGGCGAGGAACCAGGGCTGCTCGGCGCACAGGCGTTCGTGAAGCACAATCCCCTCGCCCACCGGCTCTCGGCCGCCATCAACCTCGAGGCGCGGGGCACTTCGGGGCCAAGCCTGATGTTCGAAACCAGCGGCAGGAACGCGGCTCTGGCCCGAGCGCTGGCGGAATCCCTGCCCCACCCCGTCACGAGCTCGGTGTTCGCGTCCGTCTACCGCGAGCTGCCCAACGACACCGACCTGACCGTGTTCCGCCGCGCCGGGATCGCCGGAGTGAACTTCGCGTTCATCGGCAACGAACCGCACTACCACACGCCGCTCGACGACCTCGATCACTCGAGCGCCGCCAGCCTGCAGCATGAAGGCGGGAGCGCGCTCGCCCTGGCCCGGAAGCTCGCAGACGGCGCACCGGTCGCCGCGAGCAGCGACGCCGTGTTCTTCGACGTCCTCGGCTTCTGTATGGTCGAATTCCCGGTCGGCTGGATGGTGCCACTGCTCGTCGTCGCTGCGCTCTCGCTGGCTCTCGCCGGATTCTTCCTGAAACGCCGCGGAGCGTTCTGCTTCGCGGAGCTCGGCGCGGCGCTGGCCGTACTGCCGCTCGGGTGGCTGCTCGCGGGGAGCGGCGGGGCACTCCTCCACTACGTTCTCCACCGGGCGGGCGCGCTGCCGCTACAGTTCGTTGCCCATCCGCTGCCCGCGCTGGTCGCGTGCTGGGCGCTCGGCGCGCTCGGCACGGCGCTGCCCGCCGCGCTGCTTGCCCGGCGCGTCGGGATGCCAGCCTTCTGGCTCGCCGGCGGCGTCTGGCTTCTGGCACTGACCGCGCTGATCCTGGCGCGCCTTCCCGGCGCCGGTTACCTGACGGAATTGCCGTTGATCGCGATGGCGGTAGCTGGACTGCTCTGGGCGGCGGCTCCGGGACCGGATTGGCGGGCCGCGCTGGCTGTCCTGGCGCCGGTGGCAATAGCGGCGATCGTCTGGATGCCCATCCTGCTGCTCCTGTACGACGCGCTGGGCTTTGTCTCGCTGCCGCTGCTAGCTGCGGTCATCGCGCTCGCATGGGCTCCACTCGTCCCTGCGCTGTGCATCGCGCCGGATCGCCTGCGCTGGGCCGCGGTGCTGGGCGCGCTTTCAGCCCTGTTGATCGCGATGCCCCTCGCGGCGCGCGCCGCACCGTTCTCGCCGGAGCTGCCCGAGCGCGTGAGCCTCGTGCTCGACGCGAACGCAACGACCCATCGCGCGCGCTGGCTCACTGGCGCGTCCCAGGGCCCCTTGCCCCCCGCGCTGCTCCGCGCCGGCTCGTTCTCGCCGGAGCCGGTATCACCCGCGCCCTGGTCGGGCGGGTGGAACGCCTTCGCGCTGTCCGGCCCGGCTCCGGATCCCGGACTGCCTGCCCCGGACGTCGAGCGTGTGCCCGTGCCGGCCGCCGCCCAGGGCCGGCGCGTACGCGTCTCCATCCGCTCGCTGCGAGGCGCACGCGATCTCGCCCTGGTGATCCCGGCGGGCACTCCCATCACCGCGGCCCGGGTCGACGGCACGCCCGCCTACTTCCGGCGCCGCGGCGAGTGGAAGCGCCTGCTGGTGCTGGGCGCGCCGCCGGACGGCGTCGAGGTGGAGCTCGACCTTGCGACGGAAAATAGGATCCAGGCGGTCGCTCTCGACCGCAGTCCCGGTCTTCCCGGCTCCGGAAAGGCGCTGCTCCGCGCCCGCCCACGGCGCGCCGTCCCCTCCCAGGACGGCGATCTCACGCTGGTAAGCCGCCACTTCGCGCTCCAGGACCGCCATCCGGACCCGATCCCTCTTGTCCCGGCACCGTAGTCGGGACAAGCCTTGAGGCGTGGTGGACGAGGTCGAATCCCGACCTGACGCGCGCACGCCCGACGAGAGCGAAGCGACGCTGGTGGAGACACCGGACAGCGCGCTGGCCACGGAGCGCCCTTCGGAAGCGCCGCCGGGGCTGGAGCGCCCCTCGGAAGCGCCACCGGGGCTCGAGCAGCGGCAGGAGGGCAGCTCCTCTCGAACGATCGCCAGCCTCACCACGGCGCGCGCCCTCCGCGACGAGCAGGCCGCGCGCGGCCGGGCGCTCCTGCGCCTGGGACTCATCGTCGGGCTGATCGCGGTCGTCGCGCTGCAGATCCCCAACAGCGACGCGCCCGGGCGCTGGGTCGCGACCAGCGGGCTCCTGGGCATCAGCGTGTGGTCGGGTCTCCTTTTGCTGCTCGGCCGCGGACAGCGCAAGGTCGACCCGCGCCTGGTGTTCGCGTTCGGACTCTTCACGGTGGTCGCGATCCTCGCGGTCACCTACTACGCCGGCATCTTCTCGCCCACGGTGATCCCGCTGTTCATCGGAGTGTACTACTTCGGACTCGGCGATTCGAAGACGGAGGCGTAGGGCGTGTACGTGCTCGCAGCGCTCGGCTATCTCGCCCTGGGCGGACTGGCGCTGGGCGGCGTCATCGACATCCGCCGCTCGGTCTTCGCGCTGAGAACCGCCGACCCGCTCGCGATGCTGGTCGTGACGCTGGTGCTCGAAATCTTCCTGGCGCTCACCTTTGCTCTGGCGCAGAGCAGCCGGCGCGCGACGCTCAGGGCGATCGCCGAGCTCGAAGCGGCACAGCAGCAGATCCGCCAGCGCGAAGCGCTCCTGAACGAAGCCCGCGCCGATCTGGATCGCGCTCTCGGCGCCGGACAGCTTGGTCGCTTCTCGGGCCAGACCCTCGGGCCCTATCTCGTCGGGGAGGTGATTGGACGCGGCGCCATGGGCGAGGTCTACGCCGCCGAGCACGGAAGCGGCGAGCACGTCGCACTCAAAGTGCTGCACCCGTTCGTCGTCCGCGAGGAACCGGTACAGGTGCAGCGATTCCAGAGGGAAGCGGAGCTGTGCAGCGCACTCGACTCGCCGCACATCGTCCAGGTCCTCGACAGCGGCGAGACCGCCGACGGCTCGCCGTATCTCGTCATGGAGCGGCTGGACGGGCACGACCTCGGCTGGTACCTGCGCGAAAATCGACGTCTGTCGACGCGGGCCACCGTCGATCTGGTCACCCAGGTCGCCGATGCGCTCATGGTCGCCGATGCGGCCGGCGTCGTGCACCGCGATCTCAAGCCGCAGAACCTGTTCGCCATCGACGTCGGACGGCGGCGCCTGTGGAAGGTGCTGGACTTCGGCGTGTCGCGCATCAGCGATGCGGGCAGCACGCTGACCAAGGACGTGGCCGTGGGCACGCCCAGCTACATGTCGCCCGAGCAGGCGCGCGGCGAGCCGGTCGACCACCGCACCGACGTGTTCGCGTTGGGCATCCTCGCCTACCGCGCACTTACCGGGCGCCCTCCCTTCACCGCCGCCGACGCCCTGAGCACGATGTACAACGTGGTGCATATCCAGCCAGTGCGCCCCGGACAGCACGTGAGGCTCTACCCCGACGTGGAGCTCGTACTTGCCCGGGCGCTCGCCAAGGACCGCCACGACCGCTTCGGTTCGGCGGCCGATCTGGCTCAGGCCCTGCGCCGCGCGAGCCGCGGCCGGCTCGACGACAAGCTCAGACGCCAGGGTGAGCGCCTGCTCCTGCGCCATCCGTGGGGACTCGACCGCACCGAGCTCCGCGGCATCGGCGCCTGATCCGCCACACCAGGGCGATTGTCCGACACAACAGCGCGATTCGGGTATCCTACCGCGCGCCGCCGCGGCCCCCGCTTGCCATAAGAGAACGACAGAGTGCTTCCCAAGTTCACCTGGAACATCGACCCGATCTTCCTCCACCTCGGGCCACTGGCCCTGCGCTACTACAGCCTGCTGTTCGTCGGCGTCTTCTTGGGGGGCTACGCGCTGCTCAAGTGGCAGATCGAGCGAGGCGGCGGTGACGAGGACGACGCGGGCGACTTCATCGTCTACGGCGTGTTCGGCGTCCTGATCGGCGCCCGGCTCGGACATGTCATCTTCTACGACTGGAAGAAGGCCCTGGCCGATCCGGTCTGGATCTTCGAGATCTGGAAGGGCGGGCTTGCCAGCCACGGCGCCACCGCCGGCTTGATCTTCGCGATGTGGCTGTTCACGCGCCGCCGCGGCGTGCCGTTCCTGGAGGGCGCTGATCGCTTCGCCTTCTCGGCGGCCCTCGGCGCAACGCTGGTACGCGTCGGCAACTTCTTCAACTCCGAGATCGTTGGCAGACCCACCGATCAAACGTGGGGCGTCCGCTTCCCGCGCTACGACGGGAACTTCCACGGACCGTTCCGCTACCCGACCCAGTTCTACGAGGCCGGGCTCGGCCTGCTCGTGATGCTGGTCCTCTACCTAGTGGATCGCTGGGCGGGCAAGGAGCGGCGGCCCCGCGGTTTGCTCATCTCGGTGTTCTTCGCCGTGTATTTCACGGGGCGTTTCTTCGTCGAGTACTTCAAGGCGTACCAGACACTGCCGACCAGCTACCCGCTCACGATGGGCCAGCTCCTGTCGATCCCGGCAGCGTTGCTCGGCTACGTCGGTATCGCGTGGAGCCTGAAGGCGAAACTGCCGGTCGGCTGGGCCCCGCCCGAGGATCTCGAGGAAGAAGAGGAGCTGCTCGACGAGGACGAGGACGACGAGGACGACGAGGACGAGGAAGAAGAGCCGCCGCCGCCCCCGACGAAGAAGAAGAAGGCGAAGAAGCGGCCCGCGCCCGCCGCGGATGACGACGACGCGGATGACGACGACGCGGACGACGACGACGCGGACGACGACGACGCGGACGACGACGACGCGGACGACGACGAGTAGCTCTTGCTCGTAGCGCGGGCTACGCCGCCCCCTGCACCGCGCGGGGGCCCTGGCGTCGCTATTTCACGCGCTTCGCGTCGAGCGTGGGCAGGCGTGTCTTCGACAGTTCGCCGCGCAGCACGCGCCAGCTCTTTGGACCGGCGAGCAGATCGTGCTGCTTCGTACACGGCTGCATCGAGTAGCCGGACATCACCGCGTCGGCCGCGGCGAGCGCCGTGCCGGCGGGCTGGCCCGTGAGCCGCCCGTAGGCGTACAGCTCGCCCGCGACGCGCAGCGCGTCGGTCGGACACACGCCGGCCTTCGACGCGGAAGCGAGCTTCGTCGCCTCCCCGCGCGCCTTCTCGAGGGCTTTGTCGTAGAGCGGCTTGAACAGTGCCAGGTTCTTCGCGAAGCGTTGGCCGTCCCAGGACGCATAGCCCTGCACTTCCACCTCGAGCGCGTAGCTGTTTCCGCAGGAAGCGTGCGAGCAGGGGCCGATCGACAGCTGGAGCAGCGGGAAGTCGAACTCAGGGATGCCGTCGCCGTCCAGATCATGGCGGCAGGTGGGGCACGCCGGTGCCGACGCCGGTACGCTGAAGCGATCGTCGTCGAGGTCGAGCACCAGCGTCTCGGGGATGCCGCAGTGGGCACCGCAGGGCGTGAGAGCGACCAGCACCGAGTGGGCGCCCTTGCCGCGCAGATCCCACAAGAGCTTGTTCTGGCGCGTGCGGCTCACGTCGATCATGCCGCTCTCGCGGCTGATGACGTTGTCCGGAGCAGCCCCGATCGCGTCGATGCGTTGCTGGATCGTGGCCTGTGCCTTGTCGGGCATCGGCTCGTAGACCACGAGCACCGCGTTGTGACCGGGGATGACGACGCGCCGGTTCTCGACCCAGCCCGCGTCACGCGCTCGAGCGAGGGTGCGTTCCAGATTCTGCTGGAAAGCCAATCGATGAACCAGCGCGGGGTCCTCCGGCGTCGGGGGGCCGGAGCTCGCCCTGGGCGCGGGCGCCGGCACGCCGACGGTCGCGACGGGGGGCGCCGCGGCGGGTGGAGGTCCGCCGCAGGCGGCGATGCCGGCCAGCCCGAGCACGGCAACAGCCGACCAGACGCCGACGACGTGACCCCGCATACGCTCTAGCCCAGCACGTCGGCAATCGTGTAGAGCCCGGGCTTGTTCCCCTGCACGAAGCGCGCGGCACTGAGCGCGCCGTGCGCGAACAGCTCGCGACTGGTGGCGCGGTGCGTGAGCTCCAGACGTTCGCCCGGACCGAGCAGGTACACGGTGTGGTCGCCGACCACGTCACCGCCGCGCACGCCGAACACGGCGATTTCGTCCTGGCTACGCGCGCCGACTTCGCCGTCGCGGCCGTGCAGCTCGGTGAGCTCGCCGCGCACGCCCTTCACCGCCTCGGCCAGCCGGCGCGCCGTGCCGCTCGGCGCGTCCACCTTGCGGCGGTGGTGGATCTCGACGATTTCCGCGTCGTACCCGGGGCCGAGCCGTTTCAGGGCTTGCTCGACCAGCTCGGCGAGCACCTGCACGCCCAGGCTCATGTTCGGCGCCCACAAGACCGGCACCGCCTCGGCGGCCTTGTCGAGCGCCTGCTTGCCGGCAGTGTCGAGGTGGGTCGTGCCGCTGACGACTGCGACCTTCTGACGCACGGCGACGGCCATCAGCCCGGGCACCGCGGTGGCCACCGAAAAGTCGATCACCACGTCCGCACCCAGAAGCCCCGCGGCGAGGTCCGCTGTCGCGATCACGCCGAGCGTGCCCACGCCGGCGAGCTCGCCCACGTCCGCACCCTGATTCGGGTCGACGCTGGAGCACACCGCGCCGACCAGCTGGATGTCGTCCGCCGCGTGTGCGAGCCGCGCGATGGTGAGGCCCATGTGGCCCGTAGCGCCGTGTAGAGCGAGCTTCACGAGGCCTCGTAGTCCTTCATGGCCTGGGCCACGGCGCTCCGGCACGCCTTGCTCGCCTCGATCATCGGCCGGCGCACGGTCGCGCGCAGGCGGCCTTCGAGGGAGAGGGCCGCCTTCACCGGCTGCGGATTGGGTTCAATGAACATGGCCGCGTGAACAGGCAGCAGTGCGAAGTGCTTCCTGCGCGCCTCGTCCCAGCGGCCGGCGGTGGCGTCGGCCACGACCTCCCGGACCTGCTTCGGGTACACGTTGGAGGTCACGCTGATCACGCCTCTGGCGCCGACGCTCATCATCGGCAGCGTGAGCGGGTCGTCGCCGCTCATCACGACCACACGGTCGCCGGCCTTCGAGAGAAGGCGCTGACAGCTCTGCACATTGCCGGTCGCGTCCTTCACGCCCACCACGCCCGGCGAGCTGTCGAGGATACGGAGCAGGCTCGCCACCGACAGCTCCACCCCCGAGCGCCCAGGGATGTTGTAGAGCACGATCGGCGCGTCGACGGCCTTCGCGATCAGCTCGACATGCCGCACCATCCCTTCCTGCGATGGCTTGTTGTAGTACGGCATCACGATCATCACGGCGTCCGCGCCGGCCTCGAGCGCCGCTTTCGACGCATCGATGCTCTTCTTCGTGCTGTTCGAGCCGGTGCCGACGAGCACGGGCACGCGTCCCTTGGCGGCGCCCACCGTGCGCTTCACCAGCTCGCGCTGCTCGCTGTCGGAGAGCGTCGGCGTCTCGCCGGTCGTACCGCACGGCACGAGCCCCGAGATGCCGCCGGCGATCTGCGACTCGACGAGCTTCTCGTAGGCGTCGAAATCGATCGCGGAGCCGTCTTCGGTGAAGGGAGTGACCAGCGCAGTGTACGCGCCGCCGAGCTCGAGCTTTGCCATGCCCGATCGTTTCGCGCGTTCCGGGCCCGGACGCAAGCCACCGCGACGAGGGAGACCAGACGCGGTACGCTAGTGGATCATGCGCCTCGCCCTGGCCCCACTCGCTCTGGCCCTACTCGCCCTCGCCCTCCCGCCGGCGGTCGCTTCCTGCAAAGGCAAGCCGGCGGTCACCGCACTGACCCGACACCAGTGTGTGGATCTGGTCCGCAAGGAACACCGGCTCCGGAGCGCCGGTACCAGCGGACTGGAGATGGCCGAGCAGGTTGGCGAGCGCGCGGACGTGGACGCCTGCCTCGGAAAGGCTACGCAGTCGGCCTATCGTTGCGTGATGCACGCCGAAACGGCTGGGGATCTCGGCGCCTGCGAAGAGCTGATGAAGTAGCGCTAGCGCCGCACGAACGACGCCACGAAGTAGCCGTCCGTACCGTGCCGACCCGGCAGGAGCCAGAACGAGGTGGCTCTGGGTTCGCACACGCCGTCGAGCCCGGACACGTCGAAGGGCGCGGGCTCGAGCAGATGGGCCACGCGCTCGACAACGCGCTCGGCCTCCTCCGGCAACACGCTGCACACGGCGAAAACGATGCGCCCGCCCGGCCGGGCGTGGGATGCGGCGTGTTCCAGGATGCGTGCGGACAGCTCGCCGAGCCGCGCCGGGTCGCCAGATTCCAGCCGCAGTGCGATCTCGGGGCGGCGACGCAGCGTGCCGGTGCCCGTACATGGCGCGTCCACCAGGACGCGGTCGAAGTCGCCTGGCACCTCGCCGCCTCCACCGACCAGTCCACGGCCAGGGTGTGGGCCGCGGGCAGACCGAGCCGTGCGAGCTCGGCCGCGAGGGCGCGCAGCTTCGAGCTGTGGATGTCGGTCGCCCAGAGCTCGCCTGCCGCTCCCACCTGCTCGGCGAGGAGCGAGCTTTTCTGCCCGCGCCCCGCGCACGCGTCGAGAACGCGCTCGCCCTCGCGCGCTCCGAGCGCGAGCCCCACGACCTGCGCTCCCTCTTCCTGGACCACGAACGCGCCTTCGGCGTAGCCGGCTAGACGGCGCGGATCGCCCACACGCCGGACGATGCGCGACCGTGGCGAAGCGCGCCCGGTTCCAGCACCGGCAAGCCATCCAGGCAGCTCGCCGCTGCCGACGAGACGGAGCGCGACACCCGGCGCTGCGGCTTCGGGCTCGGCTCCGAGCAGTGCCCGCGCCTCGTCGATGCCCACCGCCTGCTCCAGCCGCTCGCGGAGCCACAGGGGCGCGCTCGCGAGCACCGCTTCGCTCCGCTCGAGCTTTTCTCCAGCGGCGAGCTTGCGCAGCACCGCGTTGGCAAAGCCGCCGAGCTTCGGCCCGCGCAGCTTCTTGATCGCGACAACCGCAGCGTTCACAGCCGCGAAGTCCGGCACCCTGGAGAGCACCGAGAGCTGGTACGCGGCGACCAGCAGATGCGCTTCCACCTCCGGGTCGCCGCCTGCAATTCCACGGGGTGCCAGCGCCCGCAGCCGCTCGAGCAGCGCGCCGCGGCAGCGGAGGGAGCCGTAGCAGAGCTCCGTCGCAAGCGCGCGCTCGCGTGCGTCGAGCTGCGGGTGGCGCTCGAGCTCCGCGTCCAGCGCGGCGGCGGCATAGGCCTGGTCGCGGCGGACACGACCGAGCACCCGCGCCGCGATGCTGCGCGCGTCTGCGCCACGCGGATCACTTTTCTTTGCGGGCATAGGCGCCGTCAGCCGATGAGATCGTGCACCTGTCCCCAGATCACGTCCCAGCGCTTCTGGATATCGTTCTTGAACGCGAGCGCCATCAGGCTCACGAGCAACACCATGCCCACCAGGTGCGCCACCTCCCGGACGCGCAGCGGCAAGGGACGGCGCAGCACGCCCTCGATGGCGAAGAACAAGAGATGCCCGCCGTCCAGCACGGGGATCGGTAGCAGATTCAGAAGCCCCAGGTTGATGCTGATAACAGCCATCACCCAGATGAAGTAGTCAGTGCCTTTACGGCCTTCCTCGCCCGCCACCTCGTAGATGGTGATGGGCCCCGACAGCGAGTCGAGGCTGATGCGGCCCTCCACCAACCGCACGATGCCCACCGTGATGAAGTGGGAGACGTCGATCGTCTCGTCGACCGCCTTCTCGGCCGCGTAGCGGATCGGCGCCGGATGTTCGACGCGCTTTTCCGGCGCAAGCGGGATCCAGTGCTGCACGCGCAGCACGTAGCGTGCGAACTTCTGTCCGTACTCGTCGGTGAAGTCCTCGCGACGCATCTGGAACGTGCCCGAGCGCACACGCCCGTCGCGCGCTGCCAGGTAGTCGATGCGATGCGGCTGGTTCGGCGCCGCCAGCACGCGCTCGCGGAAGGTCGACCAGGCCGGTACCGGCTCGTCGTCGAGCTCGAGGATCTTGTCGCCCTCGCGAAGCCCCGCCTTGTGCAGGTAGGAATCCTCGGGAACGATCGCCGCGTACAGATCGGCAAGCTCGATGCCGGTGCGTCCCACGAAGTCCGTGCCCGACGGCTCCGGCGTGAGCGCCACCACGCCCGCCTCGAAGACGCCCATATCGGCGAGCCCGCCGAGCGCGTCCGGCATCACCACGGGGCGCAAGTACGTCACCGGAACGGTCTCGCCGTGGTTGTGCTTGAGCGCTTCGACCAGATCCATGTAGCGGCGGACGCGCTTGCCCGCGACATGCGTCACCACGTCGAACGTGCGGAGCCCCGCGCGGTAGGCAGGCGAATCGGGGTCCGGAATGCCGATCACAGCGGCCGGCGCGCTCGGCTGGATGCCGACGGTACCCACGTGCTCCACGATGTCGAGCTCGTGCCGCTCCACCGTCTCCTCGGCGGTCACGTCGACGGTCGTGTACTTGTTGTCGCGGAACACCTTGAAGTGCAGCGGCTTGCCCGGGCTGTTGGCGACGATGCGCTTGACCTCGTCGAAGGTACCCACTTCCTGCCCGTTGACCGCCATGATGCGGTCGCCCGGCTCGAGCTTGCCCGACGCCGCGTGACCCGGCAGGACGATGCCCACGGTGGGCGGCAGAAACGGTCCGTCGCCGACGAACACCGAGAAGTAGAGCAGCACCGGGAACACGAGGTTCATCACCGGGCCGGCCAGCACGATAATGATGCGCTTGTAGAGCGGCAGCGACTCGAAGGTGCGCTTCCGGTCTTCCGGCAGCACGATGTCGCTCTTCGACTCCTCGAGCATCTTGACGTAGCCGCCCAGCGGCAGGAGCCCGATGCAGTACTCCGTCTCGCGCCCGCGCAGACGCAGGATCTTCGGCCCGAAGCCGAGGCTGAACGTCAGCACCTTCACGCCGAAGGCCTTGGCGAACAGGAAGTGCCCCAGCTCGTGAACGAAGATCAGCGAGCTGATGAGGACAATGAAGTACAGGAGGTCCATGCTGCCGAGCCTCCCGGGCTTAGCACGCACCGGGCCGCCGCGGCCGGCCCGATGCGCAACTCACCGAACAAACCTGGGAAAAGCGCCATCCGGTCACCGGCCGGACGCGCCGGGCCTCCGCGGAAACCACGCATCCCGCGCCGGACATCGCTACCGTGTCCCCCGATGACACCTCCTCCCGAAGCCAAGCCTGCCCAAAGCTCGCGGGTGACGTTGCACCAGCTCATGCTGCCGGAGCACGCCAATGCGCTCGGCAACGTCCACGGCGGTCTGATCATGAAGATGGTCGACGAGTCCGGCGGCATCTGCGCTATGCGACACGCGCAGCGTCCCTGCGTGACCGTCGCCATGGACTCCATGACGTTCCATTCGCCGGTCCACGTCGGCGAGCTACTCAGCTGCGAGTCCAACGTCAGCTACGTCGGACGCACCTCGGTCGAGGTACGCGTGCGGGTGCAGGCCGAAAACCCCATCACCGGCGAGACCACGCACACCAACTCCGCCAATCTCGTCTACGTGGCGCTCGACGACGAAGGCCACCCGTGCCCCGTCCCGCGCCTCGTCCTCGAGACCGACGAGGAGCGGCAGGCCTTCGCCGATGCCGAAGCCCGCCAGAGATCCCGCCTCCAGGCGCGGGACAGCTAGCGACCCGCGCCCGCGCCGGCGGCCGTGCATGCGCCGTCCATCTTCGCGTGGGGCGGCGTCGCGCTGGCCGCGTTCGCGCTCGAGCAGTGGCTCCGGTTCAGACAGCGCGCCAAACCAGCGCGATCATCAGCGGCGAAGCGCTGCGCTCCGGTGTCACGCGGCTCGAGCTCCAACGCCCGGCAGAGCTCGTCGAGCTGGCCCTACCACTACTGCCGGAGACTTTTGGGTGACCCGCCCGCCAAGTGGCGCAGTTTCGCGAGAACCGGAGATCTGCGAAGAGCTCGGCATGCCGTTCCGGGAAGAGTGCTTCTAGATGCCCGACGCCTCGATTGCGGTGCTGGCCGCTAACGGCCGCGAGGCAGCGCGGCCGCCAGGCCGGAAACCGATTGCAGCTCTATTGAACAGTATTCAATAGTCATCCGGCGCTCCGGGCCCTGCGCCGCAGCCCGTTTCTGGGCCTCTGGGTGCTGGCGCAACAAGGCGGAGCGGACTAGCTTCCCTGGGCTTCGCCGGGCCCCGCCGCCCCTCCTGTCCTGTTCGCGGGTGCCGGCTGAACGGAGAACAACGGGAAGCGATGCTCACCTGGGTAGCGAAACGGCTCTTCGGCACCTCCAACGAGCGAACCGTGCGCAAGATGCGCCCGCGGGTCGCCGCCATCAACGACCTTGAACCGAAGATCAAGAAGCTCAGCGACGCCGAGCTGAAGGCCAAGACGCCGGAGTTCAAGGAGAAGCTCGACAACGGCGCCAGCCTGGACGACATCCTGATCGAGGCGTTTGCCGTGTGCCGCGAGGCCGGCCGTCGCGTGCTCAAGATGCGTCACTACGACGTGCAGCTCGTCGGGGGCATGGTGCTGCACAACGGCGCCATCGCCGAGATGAAAACGGGTGAAGGCAAGACGCTGGTCGCCACGCTGCCCATCTACCTGAACGCGCTCGAAGGCAAAGGCGTGCATCTGGTCACGGTCAACGACTACCTGGCCACGCGCGACGCCGAGTGGATGGGCAAGCTCTACAACTTCCTCGACCTCAGCATCGGCACGATCGTCAACCAGCAGCCCGACCACGAGAAGCGCGCCGCCTACCGCTCGGATATCTGCTACGGGCAGAACAACGAGTTCGGCTTCGACTACCTGCGCGACAACATGAAATTCTCCGCGCTGGACTACGCGCAGCGCGCTCTGAACTACGCCATCGTCGACGAGGTGGACTCGATCCTGATCGACGAGGCGCGCACGCCGCTCATCATCAGCGGACCCGCGGAGGCCGCCAGCGAGAAGTACCGCACCATCAACGAGGTAATGGCCCGTCTGCGCAAGGACGAGCACTATCTTGTCGACGAAAAGGCGTTCACCGTCACCTTCACGGACGACGGCGTGGAATCCGTACAGAAGATGCTGGGCGTCACCAACCTGTACGACCCGGTCAACGTGCAGACGCTCCACATCGCCAACCAGCTCCTGCGCGCGCACGCCCTGTACAAGCGCGACCAGCACTACATGGTAAGCGGCGACGGCAAGGTGCTGATCGTCGACGAATTCACCGGCCGCGTGCTGGCCGGTCGCCGCTGGAGCGACGGTCTGCACCAGGCGGTGGAGGCCAAGGAAAACGTGCCGATTCAGGAAGAGAGTCGCACGATGGCCACCATTACCTTCCAGAACCTGTTCCGGCTCTACGACAAGCTCGCCGGCATGACCGGCACGGCGGAGACCGAGTCGCAGGAGTTCTCGAGCACCTACGAGCTCGACGTAACGGTCATCCCGACGAACAAGCCGCTCATCCGCGTTGACGGCCACGACATGGTCTACAAGACCGAGCGCGAGAAGTTCACGGCCGTCATCCGCGAGATCATGGAGGAGCACGAAAAGGGCCGCCCCGTGCTCGTCGGTACCACCAGCGTCGAGAAGAGCGGCGCCATCGCCCGCATTCTCAAGAAGAAGAAAGTGCCCCACCACGTGCTGAACGCGAAGCACCACGCGAACGAGGCGTTCATCGTGGCGCAGGCGGGGCGCAAGGGCGCCATCACCGTCAGTACCAACATGGCAGGCCGCGGCACGGACATCGTCCTCGGCGGCAACCCGGAAATGCTCGCGCGTTGGGAGTTCAGCGAGGCGGAGCGCGACCCCGAGACGGAACCCGAGGAGTTCGCCGAGCTCGTGAAGCAGCTCGAGAAGAGCTGCAAGGAGGAGCAGGAGGAAGTGCTCGACCTGGGCGGCCTGCACATCCTCGGCACCGAGCGGCACGAGTCACGCCGCATCGACAACCAGCTCCGCGGCCGCGCCGGGCGCCAGGGCGACCCGGGCTCCAGCAGCTTCTACCTGTCGCTCGAAGACGACCTGATGCGCATCTTCGCCGGCGACAAGGTGAAGAACCTCATGGATCGCATGGGGATGCCCGACGACGAGCCCATCGAGCACCCGATGGTGTCGAAGAGCATCGAGAACGCCCAGGGCAAGGTCGAGGAGCGCAACTTCGACATCCGCAAGAACCTGCTCGAGTACGACGACGTGATGAACGCGCAGCGCAAGACGGTGTACTCGCTGCGCCAGGCGCTCTTGCTCGGCCGCTACGAGCCCGAGGAGATCGACGAGCTTGGCAAGCCCACCGGCAAGGTCCGCTCGGTCGAGACCGACCCGGCGATCGCCGAGCAGGTGACGCCGCTCATCGGGCAGCTGGTCGGCATGTTCTGCGAGGAGCCGGTGCAGCCGCGCGACGAAAACGGCAAGCCGCGCGCTCCTTCCGAAGAAGAGCTGGAGAAGGCCGGCACGCTGGTCGAGCTCGAATCGCTACAGCGCGAGGTCTACCAGCTGTGGGGCATCAAGCTCGACATCGAGACCCGCTCCAGGAAGCTCACTCCCCTGAAGGTCTACGAGGAGCTCTGCGATGTCGTGCCGCGCGGGCTGTCGGAGCAGCGCGAGCGCATGCTCGACCTCATCGACCGCGTGGTGGCGGCCATCGTGGAGGACAGCTGCCCGGCCAACAAGCCAGCGGAGGACTGGGACTGGAAGGGTGTCCGCGAAGGATTCCTCGAGCACTACAAGGAGAAGCTCGACGAGGACATCGAGGAGTTCGGGGACCGGGCTCTGCTCGTCCAGGAGCTCTACCAGCGCGCCGAGAAGGTCTACTTCAAGAAGGAAGAAGAGCTCGGAGTCGATCTGGCGATGCGCATCTTCCGCCACATCTATCTCGAGACGATCGACGAGGAGTGGGTCGATCACCTCTCGGCCATGGAGCACCTGCGCGACGGCATCGGTCTGCGCGGCTACGGTCAGAAGGACCCGAAGGACGAGTACAAGAAGGAAGGCTACAACTTCTTCCTGAACATGATGGCCCGCGTCTCGGGTCTGGTGCTCATCAAGCTGTTCGAGGTGCAGATCCACGCCCAGGAAGAGATCGAGGAGCTCGAGCTCGAGGCCGAAGCGCGGCACCAGGAAGAGCTGGAGCAAGCGATTGCGCGCCATCCCGGCGAGCCGCCGACGGTCAACGCGGATCTATCGGACGATCCGCTGGCGCTGGCCCGCGAAGTGGCCAGCATGCCGCCGCCCGCACCCGTCGCCACCGGTCCCAAAATCGGGCGCAACGACCCTTGCCCCTGCGGCTCGGGCAAGAAGTTCAAGAAGTGCCACGGCGCCGCCCTCGAAGACGACGACGAGGAACAGGCGCGGGCGTAGCGTCGCCACGATTCCGGGCCGGGCCCTCGTTCTAGACTGCCGCCTGCTCGCCTACTGGCAGAAGAACAAGACGACCGACGCGCGTCCGGCGGTCGTCTTCAACGACACCTTGTTGGCGGCGGGAGACCACCCGCTGTTCGGTCCCCCGCAGTTGGTGGACGGAACCGTCATGTCGTAGCTGCCCGGCGCCGTGTTGAGGAAGGCGGCGACGCCCGCCACGCTCGTGGAGGTGAGCGACTGGTTGGGAGCGCCGCTAGCGTCCACGTAGTACGGCCCGTCTCCGCTCACGGGCGACAGCGCGAAGCTCGCACCCGCGAAGCGCCCGATGCCGCCGTCGACGAGGGTGTTCGCCCCCGCAAAGACGAGCCCCTTGCTGGGGTCGAACGTCTTGCCGAGCAACGTGGCGAAACCCGTAGCCGCAGTGACCGTGAGCATGTCCAGCGGCAGCGTCACGTCGCTCGCTCCGGTGTGCGCATACACGTCGGCGGGGACGTAGGTCGCTGCATCGAACGAGATCGTGACGTCCCACTGCTGCGGGACACCGGCGAGCGAGTAGAGGCCGTTCGAATCCGTGGTGGTACAGGGCTTCGGCGCCAGCTTGGGGTACGTGACACAGACCTGGACGTTCGCCACGGCGTTGTGGGTGCTCGAGTTCGAGACTATCCCGGAGACGGTCAGGGTCGGTCCGGCATCCACAGGCGCTCCGCCGGTTCCGCCGCCGCCGGCCATGCCGCCGGTGCCGGCGCCGCCGTCCATGCCGGCCGTGCCGCCGGTGCCGCCGGTGCCGGCCGTGCCGCCGGTGCCGGCTGTACCACCGGTGCCGCCGGTGCCGGCCGTGCCGCAGGTGCCGCCGGTGTTACTGTCGCTGCTGCAGCCACCGACAAGCAGCCCTGCCAGCGCCATCGACGCGACCGTGGCTCCCAGGATTCCATGAACTCTGCGCATTGGGGGTCTCCCCGAGTTGACGAAAGGATGGGCGGACAAAGCCACCCCCCGACCCTCACGCTAACGTGACCGGACCGACACTTCAATCGGACCTCCACGATTTCGAGTCGTTCTACCGCGCCGCGGTAGCGGGCCGGGACGACAGCAAGCAAGCGGAGTTTCAGGGACGGAGCATCGTGAGCAGCGCTTCGGCGGCCACGCGCGGCTGGTAAGGGTAGCCGACCTGATCCATCTGGTCGACGCCAAGCACGACCGCGACGAGCACCGCGCCGACCTGATCGGGATCGACGTCACCGCGCACTGTGCCGGCATCCTGCCCTTCGCGGGCCGCGTGCGCCACGCGCCGCACGGCTTCGTCCAACACGCCGAGGTAGCGATCGCGCAGCGCCGGCGAGCGCGAGCATGCCTGCATGAACTGGTAGGACGACACGGAGCCCTGGATCGGCAAGACGTGCTGCTCGGCGGCCTGGGCGAACACGCGAATCGTACGCTCCAGATCGAGCGCCGCGTCGCCGGTGGCGATGATGGCGTCGAGCAGACCGCGCAGCAGCCGCTCCATCACCGCCGCGATCAGGTCGTCGCGATCCTTGAAGTGCACGTAGAACGCGCCGCGCGTGTAGCCGGCACGGGCGCAGATGGCATCCAGGCTCGGTGCCTCCAGCCCCTGCTCGCTGAAGGCCGCCATCGCCGCGTCCACCAGCGCCTCGCGGGTCTCCTGCTTCGCCTGCTCGCGCGAGCCCCGGCGACGCGATCCGGGCGCTTTGGCGTCCGGATCGGAAGCGGCGCGACGCGACGATGAAGGGCCGGACATCTTCTCGACGAATACCACCTCGCGGCGATTCTGCCGGGCCCTTCGCGGAAACAGCTGGATTGTTCCGGGGTCGGATCGCCTTCTGTGCACCGGCTGCGGTTCGCTCTTGACATACGTCATCGTATGTAGAAACTGGGCGTGTGACATACGCAATCGTATGTGAGCGCCCTGGCGAGGTAATGGCGTGACGGCCCGGGCCGGCTCCGGGTGGAACCTGCCGGGCCCGGCAGCGGACTCAACGCGACCGCTGTCGGCGTCCAGGCTATGGCTCCGGCATCTCGCGTGCTTCGTGCTGCCGCTCACCACGCTGGGCTTTGCGCTGACCGGCCCGCACCGCTGGTACACGGCGCTGCCGTGGTTCGGCGTGGTCATCGTCAGCGTCCTGCTCGACAGCCGCGCGGCGCCCGCGCGGCGTCAGCCCGACCCAGCGCTGCCCACCTGGCCCTTCGACGCGGTGCTGATCGCACTGGTCGGGCTGCAGGTCGCGAACATCGTGCTCACCGCGCGGCTGATCTCGCTGGCAGGTTTTTGGTCTACCGACGCGCTGATCGCGGCGCTGCTGGTCGGCGTCAACTCGGGCTATTCGGCCATCGTCGTCGGACACGAACTGGTTCACCGCCGCGACAGGCGCCTGCAGCTCCTGGGACGGCTGCTCTTGTGCACGGTGATGTACGAGCACTTCTTCACCGAACATGTGCGCGGGCACCACGTGCGCGTCGGCACGCCAGAAGATCCGGCCACGGCGCGCTTCGGCGAAAGCTACCATCAGTTCTGGTGGCGCACCGTGCCCGCCCAGTTCCGGAGCGCCTGGCGGCTCGAGACCAAGCGGCTCGGGGCCGTGGACATGAAGTGGTACGACCGGCGCATCCTGAAAAGCCGTGTCCTGCACGGCGTCGTCGCGGAAGTGTCGCTCGCGGCGACCCTGGGCATCGTATTCGGCCCGGCCGCACTGGTGGTGTTCCTGCTGCAGGCGCTGGGCGCCGTCCGGCTGCTCGAGGCCGTGAACTACTTCGAGCACTGGGGCCTCGTGCGCAGCGGCCGCAAGGTCCAGCCGCTCGACTCGTGGGACACCGAGTCGTGGTTCTCGCTCTACACGCTGGTCGGTCTGTCGCGTCATGCCGACCACCACGCCCACGCTTCGCGCCCCTACCAGCAGCTCCGCCACTTCGACGAGAGCCCGAAGCTGCCGCGCGGCTACTTCGGCATGGTCGTGATGGCCGTGTTGAACAACCGCCGCTTCCAGAAGCTGATGACCGCCGAGCTCCAGCGGCGCAGGCTCGGGCCGTTCCTCGAAGAACCTCAGCCGTCGTAGCCGAGCGGATGCACCTGGTGCCAGCGCCAGGCGCTCTCGATGATGGTTTCGAGGTCGCTGTGGCGGGTCTTCCAGCCGAGCTCGCGCTGGGCGCGCCCGGGATCCGCCACCAGCGTCGCGGGATCCCCCGCGCGACGCTCGCCCGGCACGAGCGGGATGGGATGCCCGGTGATGCGGCGTGCCGTCTCGATGACCTCCAGCACAGAGTAGCCCCTGCCACTGCCGAGATTGAGCGCAAGGCTCTTGTCCTCCAGCGCGCCGAGCGCCCGCACGTGGGCCGAAGCCAGGTCCTCCACGTGGATGTAGTCGCGCACGCAGGTCCCGTCCGGCGTGTCGTAGTCGTCACCGAACACCGTCACGTTCTGGCGCTTTCCCAGAGCCACTTCCAGCACGATCGGGATCAGGTGCGTCTCGGGCGAGTGATCCTCGCCGCGGGCGCCGCCCGGGTCCGCCCCCGCGGCGTTGAAGTAGCGGAGCGCGGCGAAACGGAGCCCATGGATGCGTTCGCACCAGTGGAGCATGCGCTCGATCACGAGCTTGGACTCGCCGTAGGGGCTACCGGGAACCAGGGGCTCGCTCTCGTCGATCGGGATGCGCGTCGGCTCACCGAAGAGATTGGCGGTTGAAGAGAGAACGAAACGCCCGACCCCGTGCCGCACGGCGGCGCGCAGCAGGACGACCGCGTTCGCAACGTTGTCGCCGAGGTACAGGAATGGCTCGCGCATGGACTCGGGCACCAGCGAGCGCGCCGCGAAGTGCATCACGGCATCGAAGTGCTCCCCGGCGAACAGCGACTCGACGCCACCGTCATCCGCCAGATCCAGCTCGACGAAGTGCGCACCTTCGGGCACGGCAGCGCGGTGGCCCGTCAGCAGGCTGTCGAGCACCACCACGCGATGGCCGGCGCGGAGCAACGCGTCCGCAGCCTGGCTGCCGACGTAGCCCGCCCCCCCCGTCACCAGCACGCTCGAGCTCACGCGGCGCTCTCCCCCGGCTTCCAACCGCTCATCTGCGAGAAATCCTCCACGACCGCCGACCAGCTCTGCAGGTTCGCCTCGTGGCTCGCGTGCTCCAGCGCCCAGCGGCGGGGGTGGTACTCGCGTAGACCGAGCGTGTCGAGAAATGTACTCACCTCATGCACCAACCGCCGCGGAGCACCGAACGCCACGCGCGGCGGCAGCACCTGCACATCGAAGTCCCAGCGCCGGTCGAGCATCAGCCCCACGCGCGTGAAGAGACAGGGCAGATCCATCGCCATGGCCTCGTTGCACACGATGCTGTTCCCCTCGTAGCGACTGAGGTGGACGAACGCGCGCGCCTTGCGCATGCGGGCGGGGACCTCTTCGGGACGGCAGGCCAGCGCTTCGAAGCGCCAGTCCGGCAGCGCCCGGGACAGGACGGAGAGCTGGCGGCTGCCCTTGTGCGGGGAGCGCGCGTCGTGGAGCACCAGCCGCGAGCCCTCATGGTCGAGCCGCCCGTCGAAGCGCCCGAGGTCGACCGGATGGTAGACGACGTGCGACGCGCGGTTGCGGTGCAGGCGCGCGAAGGTATCGCTGATCCACTCTGCACAGGCCACCCACAGTGTGCGCGGGCGGCGTGCCGCGCGCCGCTGCAGCCACGCCAGCTCGAGATCGCCCAGAGAGCGCGTCACGAGAACCTTGCGAGCAGCAACCCCGTGCTGGAAGCCGACCACGGGGACGTCGTCGGGCCAATCGAGCACGGTGTGGTTGTCGCAGATGACGACCAGCTTCCGGCGCCGCACCAGATCGACATCGCGCGACGCGGGCGTCATGAAGAGCACCTCACGGAACGCGAGGCCGAGGTTCCGGGCGAATGTCTCGACGCCGCCCGTCTGGACGCGCGGATCCGTCCTGCCGTAGTGCACGACTGTCAGCGGGATGCGATCGCTGGAGCTGGACATCGGGGCTTTTCGAGAGCTGGCAACGGTGTCGCGTTTCGGGTTATCCATCGAGAACGGGCGGCCCGGGCCGGCACCCGTCGGGAGCAGAGCCTTGCATCCATGCGCGCGCAAGCCAAAGTCCAGAGGATGATACGACGCAGGTCGACGCTCGCGGGGCCCCGGCGGGCGCTCCGGGCCAGGAGGACAGGACCATGTTCACCCGCGCGCTGAGAAGGACGGCCGGCTCCGTCCGTCGCCGCCTGGCCGGCAAGCCCTGGCAGGGCGTCCAGGCGGAGCAGTCCATGCTCCGCATGGGCAACGACTACGGCGGCTACTTCGTCTGCCCCGAGGGCCTCGACGCCGGAAGCGTCGTCTACTCCTTCGGCATCGGCGAGGACATCTCCTTCGACCGGGCGATGATCGAGCGCTTCGGTGTGACCATCCACGCCTTCGACCCGACGCCCCGCTCGATCGAGTGGGTGCGCACGCAGGACGTGAAGGCGCTGGTGCTCCACGAGTACGGGCTGGCCGACTACGACGGGGCGGCGAGCTTCACGTCGCCGGAAAATCCCGAGCACATCTCGCACACGCTCCTGCCCCGCGAGGGCGCCACGCGGGAGCGGGTGGAGGTCGAGGTGCGACGGCTATCGACGATTGCACGCGAGCTCGGCCACGAGCGCATCGACGTGCTGAAGATGGATATCGAGGGCGCCGAATACGGCGTCATCGAGGACCTGCTCGCGTCCGGCATGCCGATCCGGCAGATCCTGATGGAGTTCCACCACCACCTGCCGGGAGTACCGCTGCTGCGTACGGAGCGCGCTATCACGGAGCTCAACCGCGCCGGCTATCGCATCTTCGACGCCTCGGACAGCGGGCACGAGTTCTCGTTCATCCGCGCCTGAGCCCGAGCGGCGCTCAGCGCAGCACCTTCAGCCTGATCCAGCTGTAGGCGAAGGCCCAGTCGTCGCGCTCGATGATCTTCGCCAGCGTGCCGAGCAGGGAGAAGGTCCCGAGCAGAAGCACCGCTTCGCCGAGCAGCTTCAGCGCGACGGAAGCGTGGATCTCGAGCTTGAACAGCGTGGCGGGGACGGCCGCCAGCGCGCACAAGAAGAGCACGCGGCCGTAGCGCTTGAGCGGAAACACTTCCCGCATCGGAACGTCCGACGCACGGCCGATGCACCAGCAGTAGAAGAGCACCGTCGGGATGAACGCCAGCACGGTCCCGAGCGCCGGCCCCGTGAAGCCGAGGGTGAATACCAGCGGCACGCTGATGAGCAGGTTCGAGCCCAGCGAGAGCACTGCCGCCTGCAGCACGTAGCGAGGCCGGCCGGCCGCGACGATGACGTTGCCAAAGGCAGCCACGCGCCCGAGCGTCAGGATGGAATACAGACGGAACACCGGCGCTGCGCCGATGTAGGCGTGGGTGAAGAGCAGCTGCATCAGCTCTTCCGCGCCGACGACGAAAACCGCCGTGCTCGGCAGCACGATCAGGCTGACCTTCTCGATCGAGTGCTGCCAGATCGCGAGTGCCTCCCGCGGCTTCTTCGCCTTGAAGAGCTCGACGAAACGCGGCGCAAACGCGATCCCCACGGCGTAGGGCACGTAGCTGATGACGGGGACCTGCCAGGCGCCCGCCTGGTAGTCGGCGAAAGCCGCAGCCGGAAAAGCGAGCAGGATCAGGTAGCGATCCAGCCCGTTGTTGAGCATGGAAACGATGTCCGTCGTGCCGAGCGGGATGGCGAAGCTGAACAGCTCACGCCGGCTGATCGGGCACTCGACGGGCTCCGCTCCGCGATACACGTCACCGAGGAAGTACACCACCAAGAGGCCGTGCAACAGCCCGGTTACCGTGATGCAGAGTGCGACCGTCCACACCCCGTAGCCCAGCGCCAGCGGGACGAGCGTTGCGAGCGTTCTTGCGATGGATCTCAGGACGCCGACGACGGAGGCAGCGCGCGCGCGGTTTTCCACCACGAGCAGATTCGGCAGCATGCGCGCCGGGAGATCCCCGAGCGGCATCACGGCGAGCGCCAGCACGGGGCGCAGGTCCACCGACTGCTTGGACGAGTGCGCGAAGATACCGGTGAGGTAGTTGCCGAAGCCGGCGACCCCGGCGAGCAGCACCCCGGCGCCGAGGCCGAGCAGCATCAGCGTGCTGGCGATCCTGCGCGCGACCGCGCGGCGCTCCGCCAGGCTCCGCGCCGGCAGGTGATACATCAAGGTCTGGGGAAAGCCCGCCGTGACGATCAGCGTGACCGTCTCGTAGACGAGCAGCAGCGCCATCAGCGCGGCGACATCGGCTTTGCCGATGAGGCGCACGACCAGCAGCGGAACGACGACCCCGGACAGCGTCGCCAGAGTCGTGCCCAGCACCAGGATGCCCGCCTGGCGGGCGTGTTTCGCGCCGCCGCCGGGCGGCGGTGAGTCGTCACCGCCGCCCGGCGACGAGGGCGCTCCGCCCTGGTCGGGCTCCGCCTCCCCGTCTGGCGGCGAGGCGTCGGGTGTGGGGTCGGTGGTCAAGAGGCTGTTGTGCTGGTCGACGGCACCGGGCCTGGTTTGGCCCCGGAGCTCAGTCCTTGCGCACGAGGCAGAGCTGCCCTTGCTTCCACGGTTCGAGGAACACCGCGCGACCCAATGAGCGAACCGCGTCGTGGTACTGGGTGCGCTGCGCGTCGTGCAGGACGATCACTCCGCCGGGCCGGAGCAACTCCCAGCCCGCCTTCAGGCAGAAGCGCCGCGCGCGGCCGTCCACCAGCACGAAGTCGAACTGTTGGTCCAGGGTAGCGGGGAAAGCGACGTACTCTGCCATCACCCCGGGGTCGACTTCGCCGCTGGCGTCCCAGGCCACGACGTCCTCGTGCTTGTGCTTGCCGGGCGACATCGGCTTGTCCGGGGGCACGTGATTGAGCTCGAGTCGCGGGTCCTCCACGCGCTGCTTGACCTGCTGGTGCCACTCGCCGTCGTGCTCGACCGACACGTACTGTTCGATAAACGGACAGTGCTCGAGCAGCGCGCGGGTGCTGCCCCCGCTTCCCCACTCGAGACAACGCCTGGGCCCGAGCGCGTTGACGATCGCCAGGAGTTGCGAGAACTCGATGGGATCCATGTAGACCGGAAGAGCTTCCTTTTCGCCCATCTCTGTGCCTCGTTGCGTGAGAAGCCGGGGTGCGTGCGGGATGTGATCGCAACCTCTACCGGCGGACAACCGGCGCAGTCTACCCGGGCGGCGGGCCGGTGCAAGAGCGGATGGCGTTTGATGGGCGCGCCATCGCGACTACGATGCCCGGCGGATGGCCGAGCCGCGTCGCCACACCATCGTCTGTCTGTCGTCCCAGGACTGGAGCGACGGCATGTGGACGAACAAGCAGCACATCATGAGCCGGCTGGGCCGGAAGCACCACGTGCTGCACGTCGACTTCAGCCCCATGCGGCTGGCTGAGCTGGCCCGGCGCAAGATCCGGCAGGACAAGTGGTCCGCCCTGCACCCCGTGGACATGTTGCTGGCTCCCTACGAGCGAACCGAAGACGCGGTCACCGTGCTCGACTTCCACTCGTCGGCGCTGCTCACCGACCCCTTCCGTCACGGCAATCCGCTCCGGGTCTTCGGTAGCTTCGACCTGCGCGTCCACCTCCTCAAGCGCTACCTGGAGCGCGAGCGCATCCTGGATCCCATCGTCTGGGTGTATCACCCCGGGTTCGGGGGGAAGGTGCGCGAGCTGCCGCACAAGCTCATCGTCTACGACTGCGTGGACGAGTACAGCGCGTTCCCGGAATTCCGGGGACACGAGAGCTGGATCCGCCAGCGTGAGCGCGAGCTGTGTGGCGAGGCCGATCTCGTGTTCACGACAAGCCGCGCGCTCTACGACACCAAGCGCGCACTGAAGCCGGACGACACGCATCTGGTGCACAACGTCGGAGACGCGGAGCACTTCGGAAAGGCGATGGACCCGGCCACAGAGGTGCCGGCCGAGCTCACGCGGCTCGAGCGACCGATCGTGGGCTTCGTCGGCGCGGTCAGCGACTACAAGCTCGACACGGAATGGGTGCTGGCGCTCGCCCGCGCCCGACCCGACTGGAGCATCGTGCTGATCGGGCCGACCGGCGTCGCAGATCCCGGCACGGACACCCGACGGCTGGAGGAGCTGCCCAACGTCCACCTGCTCGGGCGGCGCGACTACCCGGAGCTTCCAGGCTATCTACGCGGCTTCGATCTGGCGGTGATCCCCTACCGCATCAACGACTACACGCGGGCCGTTTTCCCCATCAAGTTCTTCGAGTTCATGGCCACGGGCAAGCCCGTCGTCATCTCGAAGCTGCCGGCGCTCGAGGAGTTCTACGACGCCGTGCGCGTCGCCGGCAGCGCGGAAGAGTTCGTGGAGCGCTGCAGCGAAGCGCTCTCGGAGCCGGACACGGGCCGCGAACGGCGGCTTGCGCTCGCCGAGACCCACTCCTGGCCGGCGCGCATCGCCAAGCTGATGAGCCTGATCGACGCAAAGCTCGACGAACGCGGCGCCGACTGACTCACGTATCCTTCGCGCACCGGAATCCGGCCACGAGGATGCGGAAGCGTCCCGGATGGTGCACGCGGTTGCTCGAGCGCAGGCCCTTCGGGAAGTAGTTGTAGGCGCCGCCGCGCAGCACGCGATCGCAGTCGGTCGGGATGGGATTCGAGCCGGTGAAGCCCTGCTTGTTGTGTTTGCGCAGCCAGTCCTGCGTCTTCTGGATCTCCGGACAGGGCGCCGGTATGCCCTTGTCGGCGGTCTTCCGCGTGTAGGCGAACGGGTCATAGTACGACGCCGTCCACTCCCAGACGTTGCCGGCCAGGTCGAGATGGCCGTACGGACCGGCGCCGGCGGGAAACGATCCAACCGGCGCCGTCGTTCCGGCACAGGGCGGCGGGCCTCCGGAAAAGCAGCCCACGGTGTGGTCCGGCGGGTGGGTGCCCCACGGATAGCTGCGGCCGTCGTTGCCACGCGCGGCGTGCTCCCACTCCGCTTCGGTCGGCAGCCGCTTGCCGCGCCACTTGCAGTACGTCACGGCGTCCTGCCAGCTCACCGCCGACACCGGCTGCTTTGGATGCCGGAACGCCGAGTCCGGCCCCGCGTGGAACTTCACCGCCGCGTCGGTGCGGTACATGCGGCACACCTTGGCGTGCACGCACTCCATGTACGCCCCGTTGGTCACCTCGGTCTTGTCGAGCAGAAAGCCCTTGATGGTGACCTTGTGGGCGGGGTGCTCGTCCTTCTCGCCGCCCTCGTCCGCGCCCATGGTGAAGGTCCCCCCCGGGACGGGGAGCATGTCGGGCGGAATGTCGGCGTGGGCGGCAGCCTCGGGGGCAGCGTCGGCCACAGCCGCATCGCCCGCTCCGGCGTCGGAGGAAGGCGGCGCGCCCGACTCCGCGGGAGCGGCTGATGGTGCGGGGGCAGCGCTCGCGGGAACAGCGGCGCGCGGCGCCGACCGGGACTTCGGCTCCGAGGTCCCGTTGCACGCCATGACCAGCGCTCCACACAGAAGGAACAGGCTTCGGGGGAACATCGCCCCCAGGCTTACGCCATCGCCCTCCGCGGGGGCAAACCCCCGCGCCCGGGTCGACCCAGCGGCCGGTCGCCGTGTCCCGAAGCGGCGTGACTGCCCGCGAGCTGGGCCCGCATGGCAAGATAGCGCCCCATGTCCCCCGCCCAGCTCCGCGCCGTGCGCGTTTCCACCCTCGCGCTCGCCCTGCTCGCCGCCGGCTGCGGCAGCGCGGGGACGAAGAGTGGCCCGCCGGTCGTACTGTCCGACGGCGCCGTCAGCGCGCGCATCACCCTCTCGCCGTTCGCGCTCCGGATCGAAAACGCCGACGGCGAGACGGTGCTCGATACACTGCACGGTTCGTCGCAGGATGCCTACGGCTCGCTCGCCGCGACGGTCGACGACCCGATCTTCCTCGCCACGTCGCTGCCCGGCTGGGACGGCTATCTCGCCCAGGAAGGCGCCTGGCATCACGCGACGCGCGCCACGCTGCTCGAGTCGACCGATCACTTTGCCAAGCTCGCGCTCGCGGGCCACGGCGTGAAGATGCACCTCGACGTGACGCTCGACGCCGCGCGCGTGCGGCTGCACGTCGTGACGGACCAGGCCGCCGGCACGGACAAGCCGCTCGACAAGATGACGATGGCGTTTTCCTCCGGCAAGGACGAGCACTTCTTCGGCATGGGCGAGCGCTACGCCACGGTCGACCACCGCGGCTGGCCCATCTACAGCTGGGCGGAAGAGGGCGCGCTCGGCAAGGGCGAGAGCGCGCCGGTCTCGGCCAAGAACCCGTACCCGAACGGCCCGTCGATGACGTACTTCCCAGTGCCGTTCTTCCTGTCGAACCGCGGCTACGGAGTGCACCTCGATACGACGTTCCGCACCGAGGTGTACTTCGACAGCGACCAGGACGACGCCTGGCGCTTCGACGTGAACGCCGATCACTTCGACGCCACGGTCTACGTCCACAAGGACCCGCTGGCTTCGCTCTCGGACTACACGGCGGACACGGGGCGCCCGCTGGTCCCGGCGTCGTGGGTGTTCGGGCCGCGGCGGCGCGTGGGAGTGAACGCGACGGTGAACGGCGTGCCCGAGTGGCAGCTGATGCGCGAGAAGCACGTGCCGGTCACGGGCATCGACGATGCCGTGCATTTTCTGCCCGCGCTGTCGCAGACGGGGCGCGAGAGCGAGCTTTCCACCTGGACCAAGACGCTGCACGAGGCCGGCTACAAGGTGATGGCGTACAACAACCCGTACGTCGCCGCGAACAACGACAGTTCCGCCTCCGACTACGCCTACGGCGTGACGCACAACCTGTTCGTGCGCGGCCCCGACGGCAAACCGGAGCTCACGGAGTTCATCTCGGGCAAGCTGCTGGACGTGGCGGCGATCGATTTCACGAATCCCGCGGCGGCAGCGTGGTTCAAGGATCTGCTGAAGCGTACGCTGAGCCTCGGCTACGACGGCTGGATGCACGATTTTGGCGAGTACACGGCGCGCGACGCCCGGCTCTACGACGGCCGCCGCGGCAAGGAGGTGCACAACCAGTATCCCGTGCTCTCGGCCAAGGCCGCCCACGATCTGCTCTCCAGCATGCGCCCCGGGAACTACCTGTTCTTCGTGCGCTCCGGCTACAGCGGCACGCAGAAGTATGTTCCGGCCGTGTGGGGCGGCGACGCCGAGGCTACTTTCGACAACACGCTGGGGCTTCCGTCGGCCGTTCGTGGCGGCGTGAACCTGTCGATGTCCGGCGTGCCCTACTGGGGCAGCGACATGACCGGATTCAAGTGCATCACCGACGCGCCCAACGACAAGGAAGTATGGCTGCGCTGGGTGGAATTCGGCTCGGTGTCACCAATCATGATGGAGCAGAACGCCTGCTCCAATCCCGTCGGGGCCAAGAAGACCAAATGGAACCTGTGGAACGACGACGAGACGATCCAGCTCTATTCGAAATACGCTCGGCTCCACACACGCCTCATGCCCTACTTCGAGGTGCTGGCGAAGAAGGCCCACGAGACCGGCACGCCCATTACGCTGCACCCCTTCCTGCTCTTTCCCGACGACCCGGAGAGCTGGGCCGTGGAGGACGCCTACTTCCTCGGACCGGCGCTTTATGCCTGGCCGGTGGTCCACCGCGGCCAGACCGGGAAGAAGGGCTGGCTGCCGCCCGGCCGCTACGTCGACATGGATGACTTCAGCGTCTACAAGGGCGGGCAGGAAGTGACCATCCCGGCGCCCCTCGACAAGCTGCCGCTGTTGTTGGTCGAAAACCAGATCCTGCCGCTGCTCGATCCGTCCATCGACACGCTGGCGCCCGCCACGGATCCGTCCGTCGTCACGCCGGCGGACGTCGCCGACCGGCTGGACGCGAAGGTGGCGCTCGCCCCCGGCGGGCACGCCGAACTGACGCTCGCCGACGGCACCCGGCTCGTCGCCGATCGCCTCGACAGCGACCACAAGAACCCCGGCAAGCTCCAGAGCGTCGCAGCCGACACGATCGCCGACTGCGCTGCCTGCTACCACCAGGAGAAAACGGGTGACGTGAACCGGCTCGAGGTCACCACGGCCCTATCCACCGGCTCGGACATCACTCTCGCGAACGTTCACCTGGTAGTGGAAAACAGCCCCATGCGGCGCATCCGCTGGGACGTGGCGCGGCTTCCCTGAGCCATGGTATTGCGCGCACCGTGATCGAGGTCGAGCACCTGACGAAGGACTACGGCACCGTGGTTGCGGTGCGCGACGTCTCCTTCCAGGTGGGGCGAGGCGAGGTGGTCGGCTTTCTGGGACCGAACGGCGCCGGCAAGAGCACCACGCTGCGTATCCTGGCCGGGTTCCTGGGCGCCACCGCGGGACGCGTGCGCATCGATGAGCACGACATCGTGAACGAGTCACTCGAGGCTCGGCGCTGTATCGGCTACATGCCGGAGGCCTCGCCGCTCTACCCGGAGATGCGCGTGCGCGAGTACCTGCGCTTCCGCGCGGCGGCGAAGAAGGTATCGCGTCGCGACCGGGGCTCGGCGGTCGACCGCGCGATGGAGCAGGCGGCCGTGAGCGACATGGCGGGAACGCTCATCGGACACCTCTCCAAGGGCTACCGGCAGCGCGTAGGGCTGGCCGACGCGCTGGTATCCAATCCGCCGCTGCTCATCCTGGACGAGCCCACGGCGGGGCTCGATCCGAACCAGATCCGCGAGGTGCGGAACCTCGTGCGCGTGCTCGGCGAGTCGCACACTCTGCTCGTCTCCACCCACATCCTGTCGGAAGTCGAGTCGACCTGCGACCGCGCCATCGTGATCGACCGCGGACGGCTGGTCGCCGAGGGCACGCTGGAGGAGCTGCGCGCACGCCGCGCCGCGTCCGGCGCGGTGTTCCTGCTGCGCGACCCGGAAAAGCGCGCCCGCTCGCTGCTCGGGACGTCCGAAGGCGTGAAGAAGGCATCCTCCGGAGCGGCCGACGATGATCTAGTCCGCGTGCGCGTCCGCTACGAAAAGAGCGTCGAGGACCCGGGCGCGCTTCTGGAGCAGCTCGTCGCCGAGCTGGTGGCTGCCGGCATCGGCGTGCGCGAGGCGGCGCCGGCGCGCGCCACGCTGGAAGAGGTCTTCGCTTCGCTGACCCACGCCGAGGCCGACGAGAGTGGCGACGATGACGAGGAGCCCGGCTCGTGAGCGGCTTTTCCGCGGTCTACAAGCGCGAGATGTTAAGCCTCTGGGTCACCCCGCTGGCCTGGGTGCTGCTCGTCGTGTTCCTGCTCTTGCAGGGCTACAGCTTCTACTCGATCGTCCTGCATTTCTCGCACGTCTCGCAGGTCAATCTCGATACGGGCCCGGTGCAGGCCTACTTCGGCCAGTCGATCTTCCTGCCGCTCCTGCTCTTGATGCTGTGCCCGGCACTGACCATGCGCGTGTTCGCCGAGGAACGCCGCAGCGGCACGATTGAATCGCTACTGACGGCGCCTGTGACACCCACGGCCGTGGTGCTCGCCAAGTACCTGGCCACGTTCACGACCTACCTCGTGATCTGGGCGCCGACGCTGCTCTACGTGGTCATCCTGCGCAAGACGGGGCACGTCGACTGGAACGTCGTGGGCTCGAGCTACGTCGGCGTAATCGGCATCGGCGCGGGCTACCTGGCAGTTGGCACGTTGATGAGCGCCATGACGCGGAGCCAGGTGCTCGCGCTCCTGTTCACGATCCTGGCGCTGGTAGGGCTGTTCATCATCGGCATCGGCGAGTACATCTTCGACCCGGGGCTGATGCGCGACATCTGCGTGCACGTCTCGGCCTTCTCACAGCTCGACGAGATGTCCAAGGGCATCGTGGATCTCCGGCGGCTCGTCTTCGACGCCTCGCTGGTCGCCCTGCCGCTGTTCGTCACGACCCGCGTCGTGGACTCCTGGAGGTGGGGCTAGTGGCCGCGAAGCGCAAGAATCGCACGGCCAAGCGGACGGAACGCGCCGAGCGAGCCGAGCGGGCCGACAAGCAGCGCCGCGAGCACGCCACCGGCTCCGTCACGCGCTCGTTCAAGGCGCTGTCCGCCGTCGGGGTGATCGCCGCAGGCCTGATCGCGGTCAGCCTCAACGTGCTGGTCGCCCGCTTCTACAAGCGCTGGGACTGGACGGCGGCGGGGTTCTACACGCTATCGAACGCCACCGTGCAGACGCTGCATTCGCTCGGCGATCCGGTAGAGGTCATCGTGCTGCTCAGCGCCAGCGACAACCTCACGCAGAGCGTCCACCACATGCTCGACGCCTACCGCGCCGAGACGGGCGAGATCGACGCGCGCTTCATCGATCCCGATAGGAACCCCGCCGAGTTCCTCGCCATCCAGAAGAAGTACGGCATCCAGGCCGGCAAGACGGAAGACGGCCGCGTCGTCACGGACGCCAGCATCGTGATCGCGCGCGGCAGCCGCCACTGGTTCGTCACCACCGACGACATGATGTCGTACAGCGACAAGAGTGGGAAGGTGCGGCCGAAGCTGGAGCAGGCGCTGACCGAGGGCATCGCCAACGTGCTCGACCGCGACCAGGCGGAGATCTGCTTCACCAAGGGCACCGAGGAGATCTCCATCGAAACCGCCGGCCCGACTGGCCTCGCCGAGCTGCACTACCGCCTGCAGAAGGGCAACTACAAGGTCCGGGAGGTCGACACGCTGGCTCCGTCGCGCAGCCCCCGCTTCCGCGGCTGCCGCGTTGTGATCGTGGCTGGCCCGCAGAAGCGCGTGCCCGCGCGCACCGCCAAGGAAGTCGCCGACTACCTCAGGGGCGGCGGCAACGTGATGCTGCTCGTCAATCCGGTGCTGGATGACGACAACAAGATCCGCCCCAGCGGGCTCGAGCCCGTCGCGGAGCTTGGCGGCATCCATTTCAACAACGACTTCATCATCGAACAGGATGCGTCGGCCCGCCTGCCGAGCGGCCTCGGAGCGAACTTCTTCGCCGTTCCGAAGCGCCACGCCATCACCAAGGCGCTGTTCGACGACGACGGCAAGCCCCGCTTCCGCGTGCTGGTCGAGGACGCGCAGAGCCTGAAGGCCACCGCCGCCGGCACACCCGACGCGCTGCTCGCGTCCAGCCCGTCCGCCTTCAGCATCGACGACCTCGGTCCGTTCGTCAGCGAGGGCAAGGACGTGGTGAAGGGCCCGGACAACCCGGGGGGCCCCTTCACGGTCTCGATGGCGTCAGAGCTGCCGAAGCCAAAGGGCTCGAAGGAAAGCCACGGCCCGCGCCTGGTGGTCGTCGGTACGGTCAACATCGCCTGGTCGCAGAGCTGGCGCGACAACACGCTGCTCGGCGACCGGCTGTTCGTGGAAAACTCCATCTCCTGGCTGGCGGCGCGCCCCGCACTGGTCAGCGTGCCGGAAAAGCCCTCGCACGACGTCGGCCTGAGCCTCACCGAAGACTCGATAGGGGAGGTCCGTAACTACGTGCTGCTCTACATGCCCGGCGCGGGGCTACTGCTCGGCTTGTTCATCCTGCTGCGCCGCCGCGCCGCCGAGAAGCGCTCGCGCCGAGGCGAAGACGACGAGGACGACGAGAGCTGATGGCCTCTGCCGCGCGACGCCAGGTCGTCAACATCGCCCTCGCCGTGGTGGCCGTGGGGCTGGTCGTCGCGGTCGTCGTGACGACGGGACACGTAACCACGAGCGAGAAGGTAGCGCGGCAGAAGAACGTGCTCGGCGCCTGGCGCCAGGACGATCTGGACCGCATCGAAATCGACCGCACCGGCAAGCAGAAGCTCGTGCTCGAGCGCGAGCCACCCGACGACGCGGGGCTCACCGGCTGGCGCATGCTCGCGCCCATCCACGGCGAGGCCGAGGACTTCGCGCTCGACAAGCTGCTCGGCGCGCTGCAGTTCGCCACTGCCGTGCGTCGCATCAAACCCGGCGAGGTGGACGACAAGGCCTTCGGCCTCGGCTCGCCGCGCATGGTGGTGCGACTTGCCATGGGCCGCATCCACTACAAGCTGGAGCTCGGCAAGCCGGCCGTGTCGCCCAAAGGCGCAGCCTATCTGCGCGTCGGCGGACAGAACGCGCCGCACCCGGGCGTGGTGATCGCCGAGCAGGGCCTGGTCAAGGCGCTCTCCATCAACGCCGACGAGCTGCGCGGGCGGCAGATGATGCCGTACATGTCGACCGAGCTCGCCCACCTCACGCTCGAAGGCGAGGGCGGCACGCGCAGGCTGCGCCGTGCAAAGGGCTGGAACGGTTGGCGTTTCGACGGCATGCAGCACGACTACGCCGTGGGCCGCGCTGCGCTTGACCGCGTGCTGCTCCAGTTCGCGCGCACCAAAGCCGACCATTTCATCAGCGCGAAATCGGCGCACAAGGCGCAGGACGGAGCACAGACCCTCCGCGTCACGATGCAGCCGAGCGACAAGAAGGACCCGCAGGGCGTCGTCACGGTGGGTGGTGCCTGCCCCGACAGCAGGAACGACATCGTCGCGATGCGCGAAAAGCCCGATCCCGCCTTCGCGTGCGTACCCGGAAACGTCATGCAGGGGCTGTCCACGCCCGCCGACGCTCTGCTCGACCGCGGGCTGTTCTCGCTGCACCAGGACGAAGTCGAGAGCCTGGCCGTCATCCAGGGGAAGAAGAAGCTGGAGCTCGAGCGCAAGCAGAAGGGCTTCTTGATGCGCTCGCCCGAACAGACCGACGTGGCTCTCGAGGCAGGCAACAAGCGCATCCAGCGACTGCTCGCCGTGCGCGGCAAGCTCCTGGAAAGCCCCGACCTCGAAAAGCTCGGCCTCTCACCGCCCGCGGGACACATCACGCTCAAGTCCGCAGCCGAGAACGAGTCCAAGGTCATCACCGAAACCGTGCTGCTCGGCAAACCGGCGTCCGATGGCAGCGTCGCGGTCCAGCGCAACAACGACGGCGCGGTCCTCGAGCTTGATCGGGAGTCCGCGCGCACGCTCACCGCCGACGCCTCGCTCTTGCGCAAGCGGCAGATCCTCGACTTCTCCGCGTCGGAGCTCTCCGCCATCGATCTGCACATGGGCAGCGTGCATGAAGCGCTCGTGCGCACCGGCGCCGGCAGCTACGACCTCACCTCGCCGGTCGGCTTCGACGTGGACGCGGGCCTGGCCAGCGATCTCGCCGAAGCGCTCGGCTCGCTCGCCGCCGACCGCTGGGTAGCCGACCGCGACGACGGCAGCTTCGGGCTCGACAAGCCCGTGGTCCGCGTCGCGCTGACTCTGGAGAAGAAGGAAGCCGGCACCGAGCAGCACACGCTGGTGGTGGGCTCCCGGACCAGCCGCGGCAACTTCGCGAGTATGAAGGGCGACCAGGGTGTGTTCGTGCTGCCCCGCTCCACGGTCGAGACGCTCCAGACCCTGCTCTTCGACCGCTCGAAGTTCGTGGTCCGGCCCGGCATGGCTGCGCGCATCACGCTCCAGGGACCGGACGCCAAGGTCGTGCTCGAAAAGCGTGGCACGGCCTACGTGCAGAGCGGCGGCAGCACCCAGCTCTCGCCCGCGGCCATCCAGCAGATCACCGACGCACTGTCGTCGATGCGCGCGGAGACGGCTCTTCACGTGGGCCCCGCACGCCCCGCCGAGGGCTTCGAAAAGCCCGCGCTCGGCGTCCGCGTCGAGCTCGAGGCCAGCGACGGCGGCCGGCCCATCACGACGACCTGGCACGTCGGCAAAGGCGATTCCTGGCGCGACGTGAGCATGTACTACGCCCGCGTCGACGGCGTGAACGCCACCTTCGCCATCACCCGCAGCAAGGTCAAACGCCTGCTCGACGCGCTGTAGCCCGGTTCAGCTCAGTTGGGCCGCTTGTCGCGGTTCTTCCAGATCGCGTCCCAGTTCCTGCGATAGCGATCGCTGGCCACCTGCGCGGGACCGGAATGCGAACGCGACTCGCGCGGCTCGGCAGCCGGCGCGGGCACCTCTACCTTCACGTCGCACAAGAGCGGGAACTCCTTGCGCGGCGCCAGGCTGACCACCTCGCCCTGGATCGACTTGCCTTGCTCCAGCGGCCGGAGCGCGCCCGTCTCCACCTGGTCGTCGCGCTGCCGGAGCACCTGCAGACCACGGCCGTCCGGCGTCACGCCATGGACGAGCACGACGTCCTCTCTACCGGCCTCGCCCTTGTCGACACCCGTGGGCGGCTTCGCGTCGCCGGGCTCCGCCCTCGCGGATTCCTTCCGGCGGCGGGGGCGTCGGTCCGGGCGGGACGCCTTGGTCACGTGTTCGTTCTACCACCGAACGCGGCTTAGCGCTCGCTACATCCCGATCGCGGCCTTGTAGACCCAGCCCTCGTTGCCCTTGGCGTCGTACTTCACCCGGTACCAGTCGCCCTTGCGACCGCTCACGACGACCCGCGTGCCGCGCAGTAGGCGCGCGATCTTGTTGCCGTCTTTCGGCGCGTCGCGGATCAGCGCCACGTTCCAGCTCACTGTCGCGCTGCCGTTGGCCTGGGTCACGTCGCCCAGCGCGGCCGTCTCGGCTTCGCCCTTCTTTTCCTTGTGGCCGGGTACCAGGAGGTCGGCCAGAAAGTACACGGAGTAGCTCGAATACTGGTGCTCGACCCCGTCGAGCGGCGCGTCATCGAACTCCTTCTTCGCGCATTTCAGAAGCTCGCGCACCGCCCGCCCCGAAAGCGTCGTGCTCTTGCCGCTGGTGATGTCGGTGATCTGCTTCTTGTCGAAATCCACGTCGAAGCCGATCGAGAGCGTGCCCTTCTCGTCCTGGGCCGCCTCGCACTCGGCCAGCGCGCGGATGCGGGGGCGCGCAACCTCGCCGAACTTGATCGCGTCGCAGTGATCGTGGCGTCGGCCGTCGGAATCCTGACAGCTGGTCACCACCTCCTCGCCGTGAACGTGAATGCGCTGGTCGAGCTCCTGCTTCTTCTTCGTCTTGACCTCGTCCTGGGCCGCCTTCGCCGCCGGCGGCGCGGAAGGCTTGTTGGCTGCGGAAGCCGACGGCGCAGGGGGCGCGACGGCGGGGCTCTGGTCTTCCACCGGTGCGCTCGGCACCAGGTGCACGCCGGCCAGCCGCGGCCAGACCATGCCGATCACGAAGCCGACCGCCGCGATGATGCCGACGCGTCCCAGCCGGAGCCTGTCCTGGCCCGGGGACGGAACCTCTAGCCTGACGCCCTTTTCTGCCACGAATCGAGACCTGACCGCGGCCTGGATGCCGCTGTCCAGGCCGGCTTAGCACGACCGCCCCGGGATGGAAAAATGGCTGGCGGGTCCCCACGGGCCCGAGACGGTCGCGTCTGGCCGGGACAGCGACTATTCTAGCGCTCCGCTCCGCCCCCCAGCGGCGCTGCCCAGACCGGCACCACCATGAAGACCTGCCCGCAGTGCAACCTCAAGTACCCGACCGAAAGCGCCACGTGCTTTCTGGACGGGTCGGCCCTGGTCGAGATCCCCGACCCGCGCATCGGCACCACCATCGCCGGCCGCTATCTCATCGAGGAGGTGATCGGCGAAGGGGGCATGGCCACCGTCTACCGCGCCCGCCATCGGCTGGTGGACCGCCCCTGCGCCGTGAAGATCATGAACCACAGCTTCACGGGCAACGACGTGATCCGCGAGCGCTTCCGCCGCGAAGCCCGGTCAGCCCAGAAGCTCGCCCACCCGAACATCATCGAGATCTTCGACCAGGGCGACACCGACGACGGCAGCATGTACCTGGTCATGGAGCTGCTCGACGGCGAGACCCTCGCCGACGTGCTCGACCGTGGCCGCATGCCGCTCGACCAGGCACTGCCGATCCTGATCCAGATCGCCCGCGCCCTCGCGCGCGCCCACGACCTGGAAGTCATCCACCGCGACCTGAAGCCGGAGAACATCTTCCTCGTGCGGCAGCCCGACGGCAGCACACGGGTCGTGCTGCTCGACTTCGGTATCGCCCGCTCCACCCAGGACTCCCGGCTGACGGGCAACGGCGAGGTGTTCGGCACGCCGCAGTACATGGCTCCGGAACGGATCACTTCCATCGACGCCGGACCGGCGGCGGATCTGTACTCCGTTGGCGTCATCATATTCGAGCTGCTCACCGGACGGCTCCCCTTCGAGGCGCAGGATGTGGCGAGCTTCTTCCTCAAGCATATGAAGGAGGACCCGCCCTCGCTCAGGTCCATCGACGCATCGCTGCCCGAGGCTGTCGACAAGCTCGCGCTCGAGCTGATGGAGAAGGATCCAGCCGATCGCCCCGTGGACGCCCACCGCCTGCACAACGACCTGTGCTCCATCGCCGGAGCCATCGGCGTGCGCATCCCGGGCGATCCCAGCGTCGCCGTGGAGAGCTCGCGAAGGCCGGCCAGGACCCTCCCGCCGGTAGCGATCGACCGCTGGGTCCGGCGCACCGCCGTGTTCGAACTGATGCTGCAGACAGCCTACGCTGACAGCCGCCCCGAAGAGCTCGGCAATCTGCTCGAACAGGTCAAGAAGCTGGTCCAGGAGGTCTCCACGCTCAGGAACACGAGCGTGAACGAGCAGCGCAAGCTGGAGAGCGTCGAACAACGCGAGCGCGACTGCCGCCAGCGCTTCGGACACGCCGTCGACGCGCTCGGCATCGACGCCAGCCGCGCGCGCGACGAGCTCAAGGCCGCCGTGGCCGGAGCCGCCGCGCTCGGCGTCGAGGTCGACGCGAGGCTCGGCGAGGTGAAGAAGTCACACGCGAAGATCCTGTTCTGGGAGGGCCGCTCGGCCTTCGCCGAACCCTACGCCGAGCTGTCCGCCGCCTATCGCCGCACTGCCGAGCTCATCGACAAGTGGGCCCGCACGCGCAAGCACGAGAAGCACGCCGGAGAGCACCTGCGCGAGAAGCAGAGCGAGGTCGCCGACCTCGAATTCCAGATCAAGGAGCTCCGCACCGCGCTCGCCAGCCAGACCGAAGCGCTCGAAACGGAGCGCACTCGATGTCAGGAACGCGTCGCGGAGAGGGGTAATCGCGCCGACGCCCTGGAGTCCGAGCTGCTGGAGCTGGCGAGCCGCTTCTGCGCCCCACTTCGCGGGCGCCCCGAGCTCGGTCTGCTCTTCCGCGAGCTGGAAGCCGACGCCGCCTGACGGCGTTCGCTGGGTACGTCCTGACAGCGCCTCCGCGCGCGGAGACGCCACGCGCGGGCGGAGCGCATTTCGCGCCTGCGAAGAGAACTCGACGGGTCGCCCCGCGCTCGGAGACGCCCCGCGCGCCCCGCGCGCGGGCGGAGCGCATTTCGCGCCTGCGAAGAGAACTCGACGGGTCGCCCCGCGCTTGGATTCCATGAGGCAATCCATGGTGCCTTCGCTGTCCGGATTCCGGACATTTCGGGGTCCATGAGGGGTCATGGGCCTCCTGACGTCCGCATTCCGGACATCTAGAGGGGGATGAGTCTCTACGTGGAAGCTTCCCGTCGCGCATTCCTCCTCGCTCGGGCCGCGCGTCATGGTCGGCACGGCGCAGACAGCCCTCCCCGGCGCGGAGCCGACACGCGGGGAACGGAGCTGCCGGAACCGGAACCGGGGCGGAACCCGGGCTCGCTGCCCGGAGGCTCTTCGTGCACGAGCGCACACTGTGTCGTTTCTGTCACGGCTGGCGAGACCAGCACCTGCGCACTCCTGTCCAGCGGCCGTGTGGCGTGCTGGGGCGACAACCGCTACGGCCAGCTCGGTAGCGATGGCACGCTGCTCAGCGTCGTTCCAACGCTCGTGCCGGACCTGGACGGCGTGACGGCCCTCGCCGGCGACGGAGGCGCCCTGTCGTGCTGGGGCCGCAACGAACACGGCCAGCTCGGCGACGGCACCACCACTGCGCACCTCGTCCCGGCGCCGGTCGAGTGGTAGGCGCGTCAGCGCGCCCGAGCGAAGACCCCGCTGTCGTACAGCGCGCGGATGGCGAGCCCCTCGCCCGGACGGGCACCGAGCTCGAGCACCACGCGACGCCCCCCCCGTCCAGCGCCACGTCTCGCGGCGGTACGCCCTGCCCGAGCGCACACAATCGAGGAACGCCTCGCGCTTGTGGCACTCGTCCGGTGGCACGACGTCCGCGTCGTCCGGATCCAGCCACTTACCGTGGGGCTCGCGGTGATACGTGCCCAATGCCTTCACCCACGCCCACGCGGGGCTGTTCTCCGCCCGCGACACCAGCTTCACACTTCCAACGCGCCCGCCGGAAACCCGCACTCGCACAAAAACGCCCGGTACGGGCGCGCGCCCCGGCAGGCCACTACACCAGAAGCCGTCCGCCTCGGGCGTCACCCGGTAGCCCGACGTCACGCACATCGCACGCGCCTGCCCTCGCGGCATCCCGAACGCGAAGCCCCAGCCACCAGAAGGACCGCGCTTCGCCAGCCGCAGCTTGGCCAGGTATGTCTCGTCCTCCTGTGCCCAGCGCGCCTCCTGCTTGGCGCCAGGCGTCGCCTGCCGGCACTGCGAGCGCGACGCGAATCCCGCCGCGGCCGAGATCCCGAACGAGATCGCACTTCCGACGAGGAGACCGGTGCGGAGCGTGTGTTGGCTGCTCGATCTGAAATCCTGTGTCTGCGCATTCACTTCAAGCGACACGAGCGACGCGCCACTCATAACAGTGTCGGCGGCAGCAAGCCCGGCACGAGCCGCGCAGTCGGCGCCGCGCGGGCTCGCGGAAGGCCGCGTGAGCTCGTACCCGAGCGAACATCCGCTTGTCGCCAGGCCCAACTCGATAGCCAGCATCGTCACTGCGCCGCCGGCGAGCCGGCTGCTCTTCGAACGCGAACCGATCACGCTGACATTGTGGAAGCGCGCTTCCCACGCTTCAAGCCCGAGGCCCCAGCAGCCATGGTGTCGGTAAGGGCCCCGCCTGCAACAACTACCGCTGTGCGCTCCACCCGACCATCGGCGACATCTCGCAGAGCGCCCCACGTCCGGAAGCAGCACGGCAACGCGCGCGATCAGGGCCATCACGACAAGGGCCACCGGCCAGGGGCATCGCTGCGCTCGTTGTGCTTGCCAGAACGGCCTGCCCGCCCGGCGCGGGCGCTTCAGCCTCAGCGCGTCCGCCCTGCCCGTCGCTTCTCCGGCTTTGTCGCTTCGGGCCCCGCGCTGACTAGGATCTCGCGGATGCGGCCGCGGCCGGTGGCGCGCGAGTTGATGCTGCGCGCGACGAGCACCTTCTCGGGTTTGAACACGCCGAACAGCTCGCGCGTCTCCGGCGTGTCGGAGTTGCTCAAGACCACGCGCGCGCCGTGCTCCGCCACCTCGGCGAAGACGCGCGCCAATCGCGCGTGCTCGTCCATTCCGAAGCCGTCGCGCGCGTAGGCGGTGAAATTCGACGTGCGCGAGACAGGCACATACGGAGGATCGAAGTACACCGCATCGCCCGGTTTCGCCCGACGCACCGTCTGCTCGAAGTCGCGCTCCACGAGCTTGACGTCCTTCAGCGCCTCGGCCGCGGCCCCGAGCCGCTGCTCGTCGCAGATCCTCGGGTTCACGTAGCGGCCGAACGGCACGTTGAACTGACCGGAGCTATTGACGCGGTACAGGCCGTTGTAGCCGGTCTTGTTCAGATAGATGATACGCGCGGCGCGCTTGACGAGCGAGCGGGGCTTCTCTCCGCGGAGGCGATAGTACTCCTCTTCGGAATACCGGTAGCCCCGGAGCACCTCGATCACCCCCTCCACGTCCTGCTGAAGGGCGTGGTAGACGGCCACGAGATCCGGATTCCGGTCGCTGAGCACGGCCCGCCGGAAGCGCCGCTCGCGCGCCAGTGCGAAGAACACCGCCGCGCCGCCCACGAATGGCTCGTAGTAGGTGTCGATGCGCTCGGGGAGCAGGGCCAGAATGCGATCGAGCAGCTGCGTCTTGCCTCCGGCCCACTTCAGGACCGGTCCGGGCAGGTGCGCATTCCTCATCCACTGTCGCCTAGCGCTGCGGCGCGCCGACGTAAAGCTCGCGCCTGGATCCCGAGCCGTCGCATCATCTTCTGCAGGCCGAAGCGCGACAGGCCGAGTAGCTCGGCGGCGCGCGTCTGGTTGCCGCCGGTGCGCTCGAGCGCCGTCCGCACCAGCTCCGCTTCGAGTGCATCCACGCGCTGCCGCACGTTCAACCCATCGGGGCGCGCCTCGGCACCGCCGCGATCGAGCACCTCCGGCGACAGATGCTCCGCCTCGATCAGCTCGTCGGCGAGCACCAGCGCGCGGCGCATCTCGTTCTCGAGCTGGCGCACGTTCCCCGGCCACGCGTATGCCGACAGGGCCGCCAGCGCGCCCTTCGAGATGCGCACCCGACGCATGCCGGCGTGCTTGTTCACGAAGTGACGCGCCAGAAGCGCGATATCTCCCGGCCGCTCGCGCAGCGATGGCACGCGGACGCTGATCACGTCCAGGCGATACAGGAGATCCTGGCGGAAACGTCCCTCTTCCACGAGCGCGCCCAGATCGCGATGCGTCGCGCCGATCACGCGCACATCCACGCGCCGCGAGCGCTCCGAGCCCACCGGACGGATCTCGCCGTCCTGCAGTACCCTGAGCAGCTTCGCCTGCATGGGCAGGCTCATCTCGCCGATCTCGTCGAGCAGCAGCGTGCCCTTGTCCGCCACCTCGAACAGCCCTGCGCGTGGCCTGGACGCGCCCGTAAACGCGCCGCGCACGTGACCGAACAGCGCCGATTCGAGCAGGGTTTCCGGAATGGCGCCGCAGTTCTCCGTTACGAACGCCTTGCCGGCGCGCGGCCCGTTGTCGTGGATGGCGCGTGCCACCAGTTCCTTGCCGCTGCCCGATTCGCCGATCACCAGCACCGGCACCTCGGAGAGCGAGACGCGGTCGACCAGTGCGAGCATGCTCTCGAGCGGTGCGCTCTGCCCGACGATGGCGTCGTAGCTGAAGCGCGTCGCGCGCGCGTCGCGCGCGCGGCCGAGCTCGCGTTCTGCCACGTCCAGCTCGGCCTCGCGCCGCGCCAGCGTGTCGGCCAGGCGCTTTTCCGCTCGGCGCGCCCGCCGAGCGGCGCGCCTGAGCTCGAGCTGGTCACGCGCATCCGCGATGGCCACCGCCGCCAGCGCCGCCACCATCCTGACCCAGCCGAGCTCGCGCGGCCCGAACGCGCCACGTCGCACGCGGTCGTCGAGGTACACGACGCCCAGCGCCTCGCCCCGCGCCACGAGCGGCACCGCCAGCACGATGCGCAGCTTCAGCGCGTGCACGCTCGCGTGCACCTCGGGCATCTCGCCCGCGGCGTCGACCGCCACCACTGTCTCGCGCTCGGCCAGCGCGCGCTCCGCCAGGCTGTGGCTCAGCTCGAGCTGCGCGCCCTCGAGGTCGCTCCTGGCGAGATTGCGCGCCGCACGCGGCACGAGCTTGCCGCCGGGCGCCCGGAGCAGGAGGAGCCCGCGCTCCACGCCCGTCCACAGCACGAGCGCGTCCAGCACCTGATCGAGCAGCGGGCGCAGGCGGTCGCGACGGCCGAGTGCGCGCACGAGCGTCTCGATATCCGTGAGCTGTTCGGGCGCGATGCTGCTCTGCCGCGGCGACTGTACCGACAGAGCCCACCCGAGCCCCGCGATCGCCGCACGCAGCTCCGGCGGAGCGCGGCGCGTGAGCTCGCGCGCCGCCGCGCCGCTCGCCTGGGCCAGCCGGCGCGCCGCATCGCCGTCGCCGACGCGGGCCGCGAGCGCTGCCCCCGCCGACAGCGCCGGCCCACGCACGGCGATTGGCGCGCGCTCGGTCGCCAGCGCTTCAAGCCCCGCCAGGATCGCGTCCGCGCGCACTGGCCTTTCGCGGCGCCCTTCGACGAGCGCGCGCGCTCCCCACCACTCGAGCCGCGCGTCGATGCCCACACCACCGTCGCGCCCTGAACGATCCAGCGCCGCGACATCCAGCCGCTGTCCGCGGCGGAGCAGACGCGCACCCACGCGCAACGCGTCGTCTTTCGATGTGTCGGCGAGCAACGCCTCGGCGCGACGCGCGTGCTCGATGCCTTCCGGGTCATCGTCGGGTAGTACATCGGCGAGGTCGAGATGCGCGTAGGCACGGCAGCGTGCATCGGCTGCGCCGCGGGCCCGTGCGATCGCGTCGGCCGCCGCCTCGCGCGCCTCGGCAACCGCCCCCGCGACCGTGAACACGGACGCCCGCGCCAGCGCGGCGCGCGCCGCCTCGGCGCTCCGCCCCAGACTCTCGAACAGCAGCGTCGCGCGCCCGGCCGCGGACAGCGCCGTGCCCAGCTCGCCGAGGTTCGTCGCCGCCGCGGCGACCCCGGTCAGATACGTCGCTTCTTCCAGCACCGCGCCGGCATGCGCCGCGTGCTCCGCCGCGCGCTGGAACGCACCGAGCTCGCGCTCGGCGTCGCCCCAACCAAGGTGTGCGAGCGTTCCCTCGACGGCCGCTACCCGCGCGCGCTGCTCCTCGCTGTCGGCGAGTGCGCGGGCCCGGGCCAGGCTGCGCTCCGCCGGGTCGCGATTCCCCAGGGAAAGCTCGCACAGCGCGCGGGTCTCGAACGTCGCGGCGGATGGCGGAGCGGTGTCCAGCAGCTCGATCGCCTCTCCGGGCTGCCCGCGATCGAGCCGCATGCGCGCGCGGGTCGCTGCCAGCCGCGCGCGCGCCGGCGCATCGCATGCCGTCTCATCGACCGCGTCGAGCAACTGCTCGGTGAGCTCCAGCGCCCCGGCGCGGCGCGCCGCTTCGGCGGCTTCCAGCCGCGCCTCCGGGCGATCCACCCGGGAGAGCACCGACAGCGCGCGGCCCAGCTGGCCGCGAAGCCTGAGCGCGCGCCCGAGAGCCAGGCCGAGCACAGGCGGCGCCTTGCCCGCCAGCACGAGCTGCTCCGCCACGTCGAGCACGGCCGGGTCCACGGTGGGGTCGCCCAGTGCGAGGGCGATCGACACAGGCTCCGCATCGAGCGGCGCGGGCGCCGACGGGCGGCCCTGCTCGATCCCGGGAAGGGTGAAGCTCGCTGGCTCCGCCTGCTCGCAGGCGGCAAGCAGACGCTCGGCGAGCGCGGCGTCGGACGCGACGTCGAGCGGTGGCCACGCCGCGGCCGCGGGGCCCACCAGCGCGACCAGCCAGCGAGAGCGGCCGAGCGCGTCCAGCGGCAGGAACGCCGGAGCTTCGCGATCGATGAGCTGCCCGCCCAGCGCCGCCACCCGCCGCGCCAGCTCCGACGCGCGCTCGAGCCACAATCCGGGCTCGCCCTCGACACGCACCGCGCCGTGCGCGTAGCGCGCAGCCGCGAGCAGCTCGCGGCGCCGCACTCCGAGATAGGCGCGGCGCACCGCGCGCTTTCGCCGCTCCCTCTGCACGTCCTCGCTCTCGCCGCCGCCGAGAACGGACAACGCGCGACGCCGCACCCACGCCGCCGAAGGCCGCGCACCCGGCGCCGGAGCGAGCAAGGTCGTCACGAGGGACTCCAACGCCGCCGGCAGATCGGCGTCGCGCGCCGCGCTCGACGGATCGTCCGACGCTGCCACGACGCTGCTCGCGATCTCGGCCAGCACGACTCCAAGAGCCCACAGGTCGCGCGCGCGGCCATCGCCGGCGCGCGCCGCGTCGAACACCTCCGGCGCCAGGTAGCGGGGCGTGCCTCCGCGCGGCATGGCTCGATCCGCAGCGTCACCCAGACCCAGATCGATCAGATGCGCATCCTGCTCGCCGAGCACGACGTTGGCCGGCTTCACGTCACCGTGCGCCGAGCCGGCGCCGTGGAGCTCCTCCAGTGCCGCGGCCACGTCGCGGGCGACGATCAGCGCCGCTACTTCGCGCTCCGACGCCGAACGCTGGGCGCGCACGTCGAGCTCGCCACCGGCGACCCAGTCGAGCGCGACGTACGCCGCCCCCGTCTCGAGCTCGTCGACTCCCGCCGGCACACGGCCCACGTCACGCAGCGCCGTCAGCGCCGGCGAGTCGACGATCAGCAGTCGCTCCGCCTCCGCAGCCAGCGTCGCCGCATGCGCCGCGTCGCTCGCGACCTTGAGCGCGACGCGGTCGCCCTGCTCCAGATCCTCCGCCAGCCACACCCGGCTCGTCGCTCCCGCCCCGAGCGGCTCGATCGGGCGGAAGCGCCACTGGGTCAACCTGGTTGGCGCCGCCTGGCTCACTGCCACCAGCCTAAATTACGCCTATTTCGGATACTGCGTCAACTCTGATGGCAGGACCTCTGCGAGGGGTCGAGACGCCAGACGGGGGCGATTTTCCGGGCTCCAGGAGCCCAGATGTCAGGATCTTGTCAGGAAGTCGACGAGCGCGCGGTTGAACGATTCGGCGCGCGAGGTGGGGTTGCCGTGTAACGATCCGCGGCGAGGTGAGCCCGATGAACCTGAAAACCACGTCACTGGGGCTGGTGCTGGTGCTGTTCGCCCTCATCGCCTGCAAGAAGAAGAAGGCGCCGGACCCCGTGCCGGCTCCGCCCGCGAGCGTCCCCGCAGCGACGCCGCAGGCGAGCGCGGCGGTGCCCGCTGCGGCGTCCAGCCCGGCGCCAGCCGGAACGCGCGCGGCTGCTCCCGCCGTGGACGAGCGCGGCATTCCACCGATCCCGGCGGGACGTTCAAAGCCACCGACGGTCGCCGAGTGGAGCGCCGCGGCGGAGGTCAACACGCAGGGAGCGAACTCGCAGGCGCAGGATTGCTACATGAAGGTCGTCCGCGAGTGGATCAGGGTGCACTGCGACGGGGACATCAAGAGCGTCTCGGACAAGGACGGGCTACCGAAATCGAACGCGGACTATTTCGAGTCGATCAAGCCCAGCAAGGACGCCGACTTCGTCTTCCGGCTCGAGAAGGGCCGCACGATGAAGATGCGCATCCACCGCGACGGCAACCGCGCCAGCCTGTTCATCAACTGGCCCGCTTCGAAGGACCGCCCCGTCCACATCGCGCTGTCGCAGATCAAGGAGTAGCGCGTGGCTCGCGCCCGGCCGAGCGGAGCGTGCTCAGAAACGTCCGCTCACAGCGCCGTACGCGCCGCCGGGCAGAACGTGCAGGTCGACCGAGCCGAGCGGCGGCGGCGGCTTCTTCTCCTTGGACGGCGCCACCCATAGATAGGTCGCAACTCCGAGGGAGACCACTCCAACACCGAGCGCGATGTCGCCGAACAGACGCTTGTGCTTGATGCCGTTTACGTCCGAAGCGCTGCAGTTCGGCGCGCATCCGGATGAGTCGAGGTCCTTCTCCGCCGACTTGGAGGCAAGCCAGAAGTAGGCGGTGCCGCCCAGGGCTGCGATGCCCACGCCGCCCAGCACGTAGCTCACGAGATGCGAGCGCTTCTTCTCCGGAGCGCCGGTGTCGTTTGCGGACGGCGCATTGGCAGTCGGCGGGGACGCGGGCGCCGGCTCCGCCGCGTGCTGGCCGAAGTCGACGTCGACCGCTTTGTTCTTCTCACCCGCGTGCAGGATGATCTGCTTGTCGACCGGTGGCGCCCCCTCGAGCTCGAAATGCAGCTTGTGCTGCCCGGGGTCGAGCTCGATGCCGTTGGTGGTGAGCTTCTCCGCCACGGGCTTGCCGTCGACCTCGACCTTGACGGCCAGCGTCTCGGTGCCGGAGGTGTCGCGCGCGGTGACCGTGATCGACGGGATGGCGGCATTGACCTCGTCGAGCCAGCCCAGGCAATCCTTGCTGACGGCCGACAAACAGCCCTTGCTCGCGCAGATGATGAGCTTCTTCCTGGCCTCGACGAGCGAGCCAGAGCTCTTCAGCTTCTGGGCCGCAACGTACGCCGTGGCGCATTCCTTCTTTTCGTTCTTCTTTTTCTTCGCGGCAGCGGGCACGCCCACCAGCGACAAAGCGATACCGAGGCACAACCCGAGCCTCGCCCGCCGGACACCACGTCGATCGTCCATTTTAGTCCTCGGTCTTGCTTTCACATGCACTCCGGCCTGATGTGCTTGATGCCGTCGGAATCGACGTAGAATGGCGACTCGCAACCCTTGCTCTTCTTCGCGCTGCCCTTGACGGACTTCTTCGGCACGACCGTCGGAGCCCTGTGCACCGTGGCGGCGTGGCGCGCAGTCGCGACGGCAGCCGGCTTCGCAGGCTCGGCGGCGGACGCTGGAGGCTCCGCCGGCTCTGCCGTGACCTCGGCCGGCGCGGTCACTTGCGGTGGCGGGGTGGGCTCCTCGACCACGGAGGTCGAAGTCGGCGGCTCTGCCGGGGGGGCGGCCGGCACCGCCGCCGAGCCGGGCGGGAGCGCGCTCGCGGCAGGCGCGGCACTCCGGCCGTGCAGGCGCCAGGCAGCCAGCGCGGCAATCCCCACCAGACCTACGACCGCCGTGATGCCCACAACCAGGAGCACGAGGCGGGACTCGGATTGGCGCGCCGGCGGGCTCGCGGGCACCTGCGGCGCCCATTGCTGCGACGGGTAGGATGCACCCGAGGGATAGGACGGGGCCGACACGCCGGACGGCTGCGACGGATAGGAAGCTTCGAGCGGTGGCGGGCGGGCGCCCACTGCAGACGGGACGCTGACCTCGGAAATCAGGTCCTGGGGCGCGGCCGGCCCGCCCTGGCCGACGCCCGCCGGGATCATGTGCACGGCAGAGGTGCTCTCCATCTCGCGGACGCGCGCTGCGCGCAGCGCGAGGGCGTCCGGCGCCATCTTTTCCACCCACTCGCCGACCTCGTAGGCCGAAGCGATACCGAGCGTCCGCTCCACTGCGATGGCCATCTCGCGCGCCGTGGGATACCGGGCCGCAGGGTCCTGCTGCAGTCCGCGCATCACTACGGCATCGATGCCCTGCGGAACGTGCGGATTGACCGAGCTCGGCGGCGGGAAACCGCCGGACAGCACCGCGTGCAGAACCTCGGCTTCGTTCCTCGCGCTGATCAGCCGGCGCCCGGCCAGGGCTTCCCACAGCACGACGGCGGCGGCGTAGGTGTCGGTGCGGGCATCCATCGTCTGTCCCTGCACCTGTTCAGGAGCCATGTAGGCGAGCTTGCCCTTGAGCTGCCCGTCGCGCGTCGACTGCAGCCGCCCTGCGGCCTTCGCAACGCCGAAGTCGAGCACGCGGGCCACGCCGTCGGTGCCAACCATGATGTTCTGCGGCGAGACATCGCGATGCACGATACCGAGCGGGCGGCCGTACTCGTCGGTCGCGATATGCGCCGCGTGCAGGCCGTGCAGGGCGTTGACGAGGATGGCCGCGACGACGCGCGGATCCATCTGGGCGCGGTTCGCGCGCATGGCTTTGAGCAGATGCGAGAGCGACTCGCCCTGGACGTAGTCGAGAACGAGGAACACCTCGCCTTCCACCGCCACGACGTCGAGCGTGGACACGACGTTCGGGTGGTGGATGCGCGCCGCCAATCTTGCCTCGTCGAGGAACATCGAGACGAACTCGGGGTCGCGCGCCAGGTTCGGATGCAGGCGCTTGATCGCGACGGTCTTGGAGAAGCCGACGGGCCCGAGCAGCCGCCCGAGGTGCACCGTGGCCATTCCGCCCGCGGCGATCTCGTCGAACAGCGCGTAGCGCCCGAAGATTCTCTGGGCCTCCCGTGACATGGGCTGGGTCATCGCTCGACGCGGTCTAGCGCAGCTCGTTGGTCCACATGCAGCGGTAGGGGCGGGTTGTCGACCCGAGACCCGACCAGGTGCTGTAGGTCTGCCACTGGTCGGTGAAGGTCTTGTCCGTGCCCGTCCACTTGACGATCTGGGCTCGCAGCTGGGCGATTCCCGACGAGCCGATCGACAGGTCCGACGTCCAGATCCAGGTGCTGGAGCCGTTCGGGAGCCCCTGGCGGATCGCCTCCATCAGGTCGCGCTCGGAGGCGAGATGACCGCCGTTCTGCCGGTAGGTGTCGACCGCTACGTCCAGCGACGCGGGCGGCGCGCGGTCGAAGCTGTCGAGCCAGATCTTGTCGCCCGAGCTGTCCGGCAGCGTGAACGTCGTGCAACCGCCGGCACAGTCCGCGGCCTTCGGGCCCGTGTAGGTCTTGTCGACCGGGTAGTAGATGCAGCGGTAGGCGTACGTCTTGGTCTTGTACGCCCAGTTAACGTCGGCAGGGCTGACGAAGCCGAAATCGGGCGCCGTCCCCGTCCACTTCGCCACCTCCACCAGGAAGTTCGCTCCGTTGTAGCCCACCTGGTCGGAAGTCCACAGCCAGCCGGCCGTGCCGCCGGGCAGGCCCTGCTGGATGAGCTCGGCGAGGTCCACCGTGCGCGGCACGTGCCCGCCCCGGGAGAAGCAGGTGTCGTTGGCCGTCGCCCAGTCGTCCTTGGCCGCGCTGTCCACCTTCTCGCTCTTGTAGGGCGTGGTCGGCGCCGTGAACTCGTCCGGAACGCTACCCGGGTGTGCGCCGGCGGCGTAGTTTTCGCCCACGCAGCGGAAGGGACGGAAGTTGGTCGTGTTGCCCCAGCTCGAGACGCCGTCCACCGTGGGGCTCTTCACGGCGTCCTGCCAGCGCGTGACGATGTCGAGATCATAGCGGGCCATGTCGGAGGTGTGCAGCCAGTTGTTCGAGCCGTTCGGCAGCCCCTGCTCGAGCGCCTCGAACAGCGTGACCGAGTTGGCCAGGTGTCCCCGGTTGAATGCGCACTCCCACACTGCGCTGCCCACGGGCAGCGGCGCGCGGTCCTCGAGGTCCATGTTGTAGCGCTTGCCCTCGCCGTCGAGCGCGTAGCAGGCCTGGCCGGTCGCGCCGTAGCAATTGTTGCCCGTGAACGTATCCGGCAGCGGCGCCGGGCACACGCAGCGGTAGTTCAGGCTGCTGGTCTTCGCGCTGCTGTTCACGCTGGCGTCGCTCAGCCGCACGCGGATCTGGTTGGTGGTGTTCTGGGGCACGTTCGACCACAGATAGTTCGTGTTGATCGTCTGCCCCACGGTTGCCGACTGGGTCGCGCTCACGCGGTACAGCTCGGTGGCCGTGGGCAGCCTGCCCCCGATGCCGGAGCAGGTGGTCTCGGCGGTAGCCAGGTCCTTGGCGGCGCGCTCGAGGCCATCCCAGGACGTGCCCCAGGGATCGGCGATCGGCTGGTTCAGCAGGGTCTTGCATGCGATAACGCACTTGCCCGCCGAGCACTCCTCGTTCTGCCCGCAGGCCTTGCCGCAGGTCCCGCAGTTGGAGGAGCTGGTCTGGAGGTCGACGCAGGCGCCGCTGCACGCGGTCTGGCCGCTCTGGCAGTTGAGCGCGCAGCTCCCGCTGCTGCAGACCTCGCTGCTCTTGCACTGGGTGGTGCAAGCACCGCAGTGGCTCTGGTCGCTCTGCAGGTCGTAGCAGAGCCCGCTGCACGCCACCTGTCCGCCGGGACACGAGATCTCGCACTTGCCGGCGTTGCAGGTCTGGCCAGCCGGGCACGCCGTCGCGCAATCGCCGCAGTGCTGCGCGTTCGACTGGGTATCCACGCACAGCCCGCTGCACAGCGTCTGCGCCGTCGTGCACGACACCTCGCACTTGCCAGTCTTGCACGCCTGCCCGATGGCGCACGGCTGGTCGCACCCGCCGCAGTTCTGGTCGCTGGTCTGCGTGTCGACGCAGCTCGACCCGCACTGCACAAGTCCGCCGGTGCAGGTCGTTCCGCCACACTGGCCGTTCGAGCACAGCTGCCCACTGCCGCACGGAGAGCCACAGGCTCCGCAGTTCTGCGCATCCGAGCTGGTGTCCACGCAGGCGCGATTGCAGTCGTCGAGCCTGCTGGGGCACGAATCGACGCACTGGCCACTGGCGCACACCTGGGAGGCGGGACAGGCGTTGCCGCAGCTACCGCAGTTATCCGGACTGCTGTTCGTGTCGACGCACGCGGAGTCGCAGGACGTGAGCCCCTGGTCGCACGTGCCGGACGAGCCCCCCTTGTCGAAGCGGTCGAGCGAATCCCCGACCAGCGAGCACGCGGCTAGAAGCACTGAGCAGGCCACAAGAGCAAACAACCGCCCAGTCCAGGCGGACCCACGAAGACAGTCCATCAATCGCTGATTCTAGCCTGATCGAGCGGGAGCCGAAAACTCCAGCCCCTGTGCGCCCGCGACTGGCTCAGCTTCTGGGCGGCGATAGGCGGCGAAAAAGGCATCTGGAGCCAGATCGCACTATGATTGAAGCGTGCGAGAGGTCAGCGAGGCCATCCTGAAGGTCCTGGAGAGCGGGCACCGCGGTGCGTTGGCGACCGTCGTGCGGACCGGCGGCTCCACGCCGCAGGTGGCGGGGGCACGGCTGCTGCTCCTGCCGGACGACAGCACCGTCGGCACGGTGGGCGGCGGGGCCATCGAGCAGGCGGTGATCGAGGATCTGCGCGCCTGCCGCGTGGACGGCCGCCGCGAGCTGGTCGTGCACGACCTCGGGCGCGATCTCGGGATGTGCTGCGGCGGGCGGATGGAGGTGTTCGTGGAGCCGATCGAGGCGGTGCAGAGACTCGTGGTGTTCGGCGCCGGGCACGTCGCGCGGCCCACGGCGGCGCTGGCACGGAGCGTAGGCTTCGAGGTGACCATCGTCGACGACCGCGAGGAGCTGAACACCGAAGAACGCTTCCCCGGCTGCAAGCTGATCCTCGCGGAACCGGGCGAAGCGGCGAAGCAGGTCGACCCACGCGATACCGACTGGCTCTTGATCGTGACGCACGATCATCGCCTGGACGAGGAGGCGCTCGACACCTTCGCCCGCCTGCCGCACCACTACATCGGGATGATCGGCAGCCGTCGCAAGGTGTTCCGCGTGCTGCAGCGCATCCACGCGCGAGCCGGACTCCCCGCGCTCGAGCGCGTGTACTCGCCCGTCGGCCTCGACATCGGCGCCGTGAGCCCCGAGGAGGTCGCCGTCAGCATCGTCGGCGAGCTGGTCGCCATCCGCCACGGCCACAAGGCGGCGCACATGCGGGCGCTCGACGACCCGCGCCTTTCGCGCGTGCTGGGCGGTGAGCTCACGCCAGAAGCGGCCGCCAAGCTGCCGGGACCGGACGGCGGCTGACCCGCGTCGGTCACCCAGCCCGCGGGAATTTCGGCGATTTCCCCGCCACGCGCGGCGCACGCGGGTCGTCGCGCGCGCGGATGCGCGGTAGGCTGGGCGACGAGCTCATGGCACCGATCTCGTTCACGCTGAACGGCGAGCGCGTCTCGGCCGAAGGCATCGATCCCAACACGACGCTGCTCGCCTTCCTGCGCGAGCGCGGCATGACCGGCACCAAGGAAGGCTGCGCCGAGGGCGAGTGCGGCGCCTGTGCGGTAGCGCTCGTGCGGCGCCACGCCGACGGCACCACGCGCTACGAGCCCATCAACAGCTGCCTGGTGCTGCTGCCGGCCGTCGCCGACCAGGAAGTCGTAACGGTGGAAGGCATTGCACAGGGCGACAAGCTCCACCCGGTACAACAGGCGATGGTCGAGCAGGGCGGCTCGCAGTGCGGCTACTGCACGCCGGGCTTCGTGGTCAGCCTGTTCGCCGAGTACTACCGGCCAGGTCGCGAGGGATTCAACGCGGAGTCGATCGGCGGCAACCTGTGCCGCTGCACGGGCTACCGGCCCATTCGCGACGCCGCGACGGGGCTCGGAAAGCCCGCAGCCGATGATGCGTTCGCGAAGCGCTTGCAGAACGACCCGCCCACACTGAAGAGCGTGGAGTACGAAACCGACGGACGCCGCTTCTTCCGCCCCACCACGCTCGAACAGACCGTGGGTCTGCTGGCAAAGGAGCCCGGCGCCCAGCTCGTCGCTGGCGGCACCGACGTGGTTGTCGATGTGAACCAGAAACACAGCCGCTTCGACTGCATCGTGTCGCTCGAGGCCGTCGAGGAGCTGCATCGCTTCGATTGGCGCGACGACGCGCTGGAGATCGGCGCAGGCGTACCGCTCGCCGAAGTGGAGGATCGCGTCGCCGGCAAGCTCCCGATGCTGGAGCAGCTCCTGCCGCTGTTCTCGTCGCGGCTGATCCGCAACCGTGCCACCTTCGGCGGCAATCTCGCCACGGCGTCGCCCATCGGCGACGGCGCGCCGGCGCTGCTCGCACTCGACGCGGAGGTCGTGATCGCTGGCGCTGGCGGCGAGCGCAGCGTGCCGCTCGCGGAGTTCTTCACCGGCTACCGCAAGACGGCGCTCGCGGCGGGCGAGCTCATCGCCCGGGTGCGCATCCCGCTGCCGCTGCCGGCGCACATGCGCTTCTACAAGCTGAGCAAGCGCGAGCTGGACGACATCTCGACGGTCGCCGGCGCCTTCTCGATCGACCTCCACGGCGACACCGTCAAGCGTGCGCGTCTCGGCTACGGCGGCGTCGCGGCGACGCCGATCCGGGCCGTCGCGGCGGAGCGCGTGCTGGAAGGCGCGCGCTGGGACGAGGCGACCGTGACGCGCGCCGCCGAGGCCGCACAGACCGAGCTCACCCCCATCAGCGACCACCGCGGCAGCCAGGCCTACCGCCACGCCATGCTGGGCTCGCTGCTCCACAAACTGTACGCGGACATCGAAGCAGAACGGGGCGAGCGATGACCGAAGTAGGCAAGGCGATTCCGCACGAGAGCGCACGCGGCCACGTCACCGGCAGTGCGCTGTACACCGACGATCTGGTGACCCGCTTTCCCGGGCTGCTCCACGCCTGGCCCGTGCAGGCGCCGCATGCGCACGCGCGCGTCGTCTCGCTGGACACAAGCGCCGCGGAGAAGGTGCCCGGCGTGGTGCGCGTGCTGGGCGCGGCCGACGTGCCCGGCGACAACGACACCGGCGCGGCGCGGCACGACGAGCCGCTGTTTTCGCCGGAGATCATGTTCCACGGACAACCCGTGGTGTGGGTACTGGGCGAGACGGAGGAAGCGGCGCGCCTCGGCGCGTTCGCCGTCGAGGTCGACTACGAGAAGCTGCCAGCGATCCTCGATATCGAGTCGGCTATCGCAGAAGAGAGCTTCCACACCGAGGAGTTCCGGATCCTGCGCGGCAAGCCGAGCGAAGTCATGGCACGCGCGCCGCACCGCCTCTCGGGCGAGCTCCACATCGGTGGGCAGGAGCACTTCTACCTCGAGACGCAGGCCGCTCTCGCCTACAGCGACGAGGCCGAGCAGATCGTCGTGCAGTCGTCCACGCAGCATCCGAGCGAGACGCAGGACGTGGTCGCGCGTGTGCTGGGCGTGCAGAAGCACCGTGTCACGGTGCAGTCGCTGCGCATGGGCGGCGCCTTCGGCGGCAAGGAATCGCAGGCCAATCCCTATGCGGCGGTGGCGGCGCTCGGCCTCGCGCTCACCGGCAGGCCAGTGCGCGTGCGCCTTTCGCGCCAGCTCGACATGGTGATGACCGGCAAGCGGCACCCGTTCCTGGGGCGCTTCGAGGCGGGCTTCGACGACTCGGGCAAGCTCGTCGGCGCGCGCATTGCCCTGTTCAGCGACGGCGGCTGGAGCCTCGACTTGTCCTCGCCCGTCTTGTGGCGCGGCATGTTCCACTCGGACAACAGCTACCTGGTGCCGGACATGGAGGTGACGGGGCGCGTGTGCCTCACGCACAAGGCGTCGAGCACGGCCTTCCGCGGCTTCGGTGGACCGCAGGGCATGCTGGTGATCGAGGAGATCATGGACCGCGTGGCGCGCGAGCTCGGTCTTCCGCCGCACGTGGTGCGCGAGCGGAACTTCTACTCCGAGGGTGACCGCACGCACTACGGCCAGCTCGTCAAGGACGCGGGGCGCATCGCGCGCGTGTGGGCGGAGCTCCGGAAGTCGAGCGACTTCGAGGCACGCTGGGCCGAGGTGGAGGCGTTCAACGCGAGCCACCCGCACGAGAAGCGCGGCCTCGCCATCACGCCGGTGAAGTTCGGCATCTCGTTCACCACCGCCTTCTTCAACCAGGCCGGTGCCCTGGTGCTCGTCTACCAGGACGGCAGCGTGCAGCTGAACCACGGCGGCACAGAGATGGGCCAGGGCCTGCACACCAAGATGCTGCAGATCGCGGCCGACGCGCTGGGCTTGCCGCCAGAAAGCGTACGGCTGATGCCGACCCGCACCGACAAGGTGCCGAATACCTCGGCCACGGCCGCATCGAGCGGCTCGGACTTGAACGGCGCAGCGGTGAAGGACGCCTGCCACACGCTGCGCGCGCGCCTCGCGGAAATCGCCGCGCAGGAATTCGGCGTGAACCCGGATGATGTGGTGTTCGAGGGCGGCAAGGTGTTCCCGCTCGGCGACGGCCACAAGGCGCGGCCCTTCGCCGACATCGTGAAGCAGGCGTATCTCGAGCGCGTGCCGCTCTCGGCGACCGGCTACTACCGCACTCCGGACATCCACTTCGACGAGAAGGCGGGCCACGGCAAGCCATTCCACTACTTCGCCTACGGCGCGGCCGTCACCGAGGTCGAGGTCGACGGCTTCACCGGGCAGCACCGTGTGCGCCGCGTCGACATCCTGCACGACGTGGGTGACTCGATGTCGCCGCTGGTCGACCGCGGACAGGTCGAGGGCGGCTTCTTCCAGGGCCTGGGCTGGCTGCTCATGGAAGAGCTGGTGTGGGACGACAGCGGACGCTTCGCCACGCGCGGCGCTTCCACCTACAAGCTGCCGAGCCTGGGCGAGTGTCCGCCGGTGTTCAACCTGCACTTCATGGAGCGGGCCGCCGAGTCCGGCGTCATCCACGGCAGCAAGGCCGTCGGGGAGCCGCCCTTCATGCTCGCGATATCCGCGCGCGAAGCCGTGCGCCAGGCCGTCAGTGCCTTCGGCAAGGCGCAGACGGTGGAGCTCGGCTGTCCCGCGACGCCTGAAGCCGCTTACTTCGCGATCGAGCGCGTGCGCGGAGCCAAGGCGAAGAGCGGGCGCTCGGCGGCCGAATAGCTACTGGCAGCCGAAGCCCGCGTCCGGGTTGCAGCTCGTGAAGCCGAGCGCCGTGCAGTCGACGCTGCGCAATTGGTAGTTCGCGCCAGTGCAACTTTTGTTTCGAGCCGGCTTCGGGACATTCCGGACCGAGCCTGCGCGGCGCAGCCACTGCGTGTCGCCTACGCATCACCGCAAAAAGCCCATCGCGCGCTCTCGCGCCGCTCGGCAGGTCGAGCGGCGCTGTCCGGTTATCCCGCTCCCCCGGGACAGCTCGCTGCAACTCACGGGCCAGTCCGCCAGCGCCGAAAAGGAAACCGGCCAGGGGCTCTGCTACGCTTGATGTCGCATGCCCAGCCGCGATGCCCCCGAGCCCGGCACGGCCGACGTGGTGGGATACGCGATGGCGACCGTGCTGTACGCGGTCGGGTCGTACCTCCTGATCGATCGCCGGGCATTCGCCTCTCTACTGGGGGTCGGGGGCGCAGCTCTGGGCGGCGACGAGCGCTGGCTGGTGCCGCTCGGCATCATGGGCAACACGTTGGTGTTCCTGCTGCCCGCGCTGGTGGTGGCCAGCGCGCTGTCGCTGGCTGGGCGGCGCCGCGCGGCCCTCGCGTTCTTCGCAGGGCTCGGCGGGCTCGGTGCGGGCATCCTGTCGGTCGACCTGCGCGCCTACGCCGACTTCGGCCGGCACCTGACCGAGGTGCTGCGCTTCGCCAGCCTCGAGGGCGGCGGGCGCGCAGCCGGCGGCATCGGCCAGTGGCTGTGGCCCTCGCTCGAGCACGTGGCCCTCTCCACCGTCGTGGTCGCGCTCGCGGCCTACGTCTGCCGCTACGCGCTGGCGCGTCTGATGCGGCGAGCGTCGCGCAGCTTCCGCGGCGCGCTCGGCGTGCTCTCGCTGACCGGCGTGCTCGCCGGCGCAGGCGGACCGGTGTTGCTCGCCGGCGGCTACGAGCACTCGGTGCTCGTCGAACGACTGTTCGCGGCACTGCCGCTGGATCTCCGCCCGACGCGGAGCCACGTCCAGCACTTCACCGACCCCGTGCTCGACCGGCTGTCCGTCAGCCTGTCACGCTCCTACAAGCGCGAGTTTCCACGACTTCTGGCGCAGCATCCCGTCCGCTCCACGACGCATATCCCGGTCGCACACCGTCCCAACCTGATCGTGATCGTGCTGGAGAGCCTGCGCGGCGATGCGCTGTCGCACACCTGGATGCCGCGCCTCGACGCCTGGGCGGACCGCGGCCTCCGACTGACCGACCACTACGCGGGTTCGAACTACTCGGAAGCGGGCCTCTTCGCTCTTCTGTACGGACGCTCTCCGCTCGTCTACCACGCCGCGCTCGACAACAAGGTCAAGCCCGACGCACTCGTGCTGCTGGAGCGTGCCGGCTACGACACGGCGTACTTCAGCGGGCACCCGGTGGTGTGGATGCGGCGCGAGGAGTTCCTCAACCGGCACACGTTCGACAGCTTCGTCCACTACGACAAGGGCCCGTGGATCGACTGGGACCGGCATGCGATGTCGAGCCTGGTGAAAGCGGCGAACGCGCACCGGAAGCGGCCGCTCTTCGGCGTCGTGTTCCTGATCTCCTCTCACTTCGAGTACAGGTACCCGGAGAAGTACGCACGCCACCTGCCGGTGATCAACAACGTGCACTTCTCGGTCACGCACATGAGCAGCCTGGGCGCCGCAGCCCGGGCGCCGCTGACCAATCGCTATCACAATTCGCTGGCGTTTCTGGACGACCTGGTTGCTGACGCGATCGACAAGCTCGACACGGACAAGAACGTGGTAGTGCTGACCGGCGACCACGGCGAGAGCCTGTTCGACGACGGGCGCTACGGCCACGGCTACTCGTTTGCCGACGTGATCGCCAAGACGCCGATGGCCATCGTCGGCCCCGACGTGCCGCGGAGGCGCAACAGCGATCCGAGCCTGCACGTCGACGTGCTGCCGACGCTCGCGCACCTGGTGGCGGGGCAGCACGTCGAGCTACCGGATGCGGCGGGCCGCGACCTGCTGGAGCCCGGTCCGCCGCGGACCTCGCTGCTCCTCGCCCACGCGTCGTTCGATCACCACACAGCCGACGCGCTGCTCGTGTCGGGCAGCGATCGACTGCGCCTGACGCTGGGGCTGTACAAGCCCACGGTAACGCTGCGCGGCTTCGAGAACAGGTTCGGACACGTATTGCGGGACCAATCGCGGAGCGCGGCCGACGCCGAGCACCTGGTCCGCGATTTTTCTGGGCAATTGCTCATTGCCGGCGGCCACCCCGCGCACTGACGGGCACGGACTTTGCGTGAGGCAGATCCCGGAGCTAGCCGCGCGAGCGTCTGCCGTTCTAGAAGTCGAGACATGACCTCGATCGCCACCTCGACGCCCGCTCGTTGCCTCCTCGCCGCTGCCGCCTGCGGCGCCGCCCTGCTCTCGTTCGAGAGCCGCGCCTCCGCCCAGGACATCGCTTCCCCGAACCGCTTCGGTTCCAAGGGGCAGTTCGCGGTCACCGCGGAAGACCTGATGGGCGTGTACAACGATCGCATAGCCTGGCAGGACAACAACGGCATCGAGAACTCGGGAACCAACACCCGCTTCTCGCTGCTGTTCTCGACACACGGCGGCGGCAACGGGATCGTGACGTCGCCCGCTTCGACCGTCGGGTTCCACTACTTCGTCATCGACGGACTCTCGGTGGGCGGGAACCTCGGCTACGAATCGCGCAGCGGCAGCGTCCAGTACGCGCAGAACGGCCGCGCCTATACCCAGGATCTGGGAACGGGTTCGACGTTCATCTTCGAGCCCAAGGTCGGCTACGCGCTGATGCTCAGCGACATGCTGGGCTTCTGGTTCCGCGGCGGCCCGTCCGTCGCCGTCGACACGGAGTACCCGGACCCGGGGGACTCGGTACGGGAGGACAAGTTCACGTACTGGCTGTTCTCCGCGGACGTGCTCTTCACGATCATGCCGGTCGACCACTTCGGCTTCTACGTCGGCCCCGGGCTCGATATCAGCTTCACCGGAACGTACACGCGGACGGACAGAGCTGGCCCCGCCAATGCGCCCGTGTCCAGGTCGTTCGACTCCTCGTACCGCCGCTTCAAGCTCGGAGCGGGTATGATCGCGTACTTCTAGTCGGCCCCCGTCCGCGGCGCTGTCCGTCAGCGGCGCAATCGCCTATGATTGCCGCATGGCTGGCGTCAAGCTTCTTCTTGGTTCTTGTCTCTTCGCGGCGGCGCTGGCGGCGCTTCCTGTCGGCTGCGGCGGCGGCGGCAGTGGGGGAGTCGCCAACGGTCACCACAGCGGAACCGGGGGCGGAGCCGGAGATGCGTCGGCCGGCAGCGGCGGCGACACGGGCATCAACCTCGGCACCAACAAGATCAAGAGCATCACGGTCAAGCCCGCCAGCGTGACGATCGAGATCGTCGACGGCAAGGTCGTCACCCAGGGATTCACCGCCGTCGCAAACTACGCGGACGGTTCAACCCAGCCGATCCCGACTCCAACCTGGTCGGCCAACCTGCCCGCCGCCGGCACTATCGACAACGCCGGCGTGTTCACGCCGTCGGGCGACGTGGGCGGACAGCTCACCATCACCGCAGCGCACCAGGGCCAGACCGGCACCGCGCAGCTCGGCATCAAACTGCGCTTCCTCGACGATACCGCCAGTGCTCCGGCCAACGTGCAGACGGCGCTGGCCGGCGCCACGACCCAGGACACCTCCAGCGTGTGGGCCTACCCGTACGACAAGACGATTTTTCCGCGCGGGCTCCTGTCCCCGCCCCTCGAATGGAACGACGGCAGCGCCGCCGACATCTACTACGTTCGGCTGTCGAGCCCGTACTTCATCCTCGAGGCGTTCACCACGGCGCCACCGCCTTCGAAGTACACGATCGACCCCGCCCTGTGGAGCAAGTTCACCGACTCGACGAGCGGCTCCGCCGACCTGTTCGTCTCCCGGTACGACGGCGCGAATGCGACCGTGGTCACGCAGCAGAAGTGGACCGTCGCGCCGGAGTCGATGCGCGGCACCATCTACTACTGGGCGAACAACCTGGGGCGCGTCATGCGCATCAAGCCTGGCGCCAGCGCGCCCGACGACTTCGCGAACCAGGCACCGCTCACCGATCCGAACAAATACGTCCAGTCCCAGTGTCTGATGACCTGCCACACGGTCTCGGCGGACGGCTCGACGCTGATTTCGGGCGGCGGCACCTTCGGCGGCTCGTACAACCTGCAGACCAGCCAGCCCATCTTCTACACCGGCGGCACCTGGGCCAGCGGTCTCACCCAGGGGCAGTCGGTCGAGTGGAGCAACTCCGCGGTTTCGCCCCACGGCAAGTACATGCTGACCAACACCATGGGCGTGGGTTTGAGCCTGGCAGTCAGCGGCCCGAGCGGTTTCGAGAGCCTGTACGACACGCAGACGGGCGCGAAGGTGCCGAACAGCGGGCTCGACGGCGCGATGACGGCGATGCCCGCCTGGTCGCCCGAGGGCTCGCTCATCGCGTACGTGTCGGCGGGCGACCCGGCAACCTGGCCCGAGGGGTGGAACAAGCCACCGCCCGCCGATCTGCACGTGGTGGACTTCGACGCCGCGAAGAATCCGATGGCGTCGAACGACCATGTGCTGATTTCGGCGGGCAGCGACCCGACCAACCGCATCGTGTGGCCGACCGTCTCGCCCGACGGCAAGTGGGTGCTCTACGGTCGCAGCGCAGCCGCCGACACGCGTACGGGCAATGGGGATCTCTACATCGCCAGCACGCAGACGCCGAACAGCGAGGTACGCCTCGCCGCGCTCGATGGCGACGGCTATCCGTTCGCGGCTGGCAGCCGCGACCTGCACTGGAACTTCGAACCCACGTTCGCGCCCGTGGCCTCCGGCGGCTACTTCTGGGTCGTGTTCACCAGCCGCCGCACCTACGGCAACGAGCTTCTGGGCACGAAGGATCAGGTCAAGCAGCTGTGGGTCGCGGCGATCGACCAGAACCCCACCGCCGGACAGGACCCGAGCCACGCACCGTTCCGACTGCAGGGACAGGACGCCAGCTCGCTCAACATGCGCGGTTTCTGGGCGCTCGACCCGTGCAAGCAGGACGGCCAGTCCTGCACGACCGGCACCCAGTGCTGCGGCGGCTACTGCCGTCAGGACGCGGAAGCCGGCGGCCCGATCTGCTCACCACAGACCGGAGGCTGCTCGCAGACCGGTGATCACTGCGACACGGACCCGGACTGCTGCGCCGTCGCCAGCGGCGTTACCTGCATCAACCACGTCTGCTCGCAGCCGCCGCCGCAGTAGAGGCAGCGCCAACGCGGCTAGCGGGCTCGCGAAGAGCCTTTGGCCCGCGCGCCCGGCGTGAACGCCGCTTCATGCCGGCTCGCGAACGCGCGTTGGCGCGCTCGACCCCAGGCGCGGCATTTCCCCGCCGTGGCACCTGGCACGCCGCTCGCACAAGCAGCACGGTGTGTGGCGGATTCTTGCGTTGATGATCGCGCTCGGGACGCTCGTCGGCTGCGGCGCGCCGGGCGAGATCAAGAACGTCTCCTACGACGACCGCTTCGGCGACGCGACCACGATGGACGTCTATCTCCCGTCGGGCGCAGCTGCGCACAGCCCGGCGATCATGATGATCCACGGCGGAGCGTGGCGCGGCGGCTCCAAGGACGCCTACCACGACGCGGCGGTGCGTATGGCGCGCTCGGGCTGGGTCGCGGTGTCGATCAACTACCGGCTGGGGCCAGCCGGCGTGTATCCGCGCGCGGTGCAGGACTGCGTGTGCGCGCTCGCCTACCTCCGCAAGCACGCCGATGAATACGGCATCGACCCGCATCGCATCGCGGTAACCGGCTACTCCGCGGACGGACACCTCGCGTCGCTGATCGGCGTCTCGGCCAACGCGCCGGAGCACACTCCCGACTGCGCGGCGGGCCGCACCGGGCTGCCGGATGCCGTGATCAGCTCCGCGGGCGTGCAGGATTTCCACGGCAAGGATTTCCCGTGGGTGAAGGACTTCCTCGGCGGCAGCGAGAGCGAGGTACCGGAGAGCTACGACACTGCGTCGCCGATCAGCTACGTCGGCCCCGACAAGCCACCGATGCTTCTCATTACCGGCGGCGCCGACTGGTTCGGCGACTTCGGCGACCTTTCGCGCATGCGCGACTCGATGCGCGACGCCGGCAACGACGCGGAGCTGCTTCTGACCAACGGCGGCGGGCATCTCGTCAATCCCGACGAGAACGCCGGCGCCGTGGACCTCGAGGTCGCAGACATGACGCCCGAGGGCTGGACCGCCATGAGCGATTTCCTGTCCCGCACAGTGGGATGGCCGTGAAGCGCGCCGCAACGCTGCTCTCTCTCGTCGTCGCGATCGCGTTCGCAAGAGCGGCCCGCGCGGACGAGGTCGGACCCCGGAATGCGATCAGCCTCCACCCTTTCTCACTCACGTCGCACGGCCTGGCCGTGCAGTACGAGCGCTACCTCGCACCAAGGCACTGGAGCCTCGCGCTCGGCCTTGGCGTGCGTTCGAGCAGCCGCAGCGACTACTCGTCGTGGGTCACGACAGCGGGCATCGAGCCGCGCTACTGGCTATGGGGCCCGGACCGCTCGGCGCACCTGGGCAGCGACGCCATGGTCGGCCCCTACATGTCGCTCCGCTTCGACGCCGCCTTCATGAGCATGACCGACACCCGGCGCGATCGCTGGATCGGCGGCAACGAAGGCTACTCGCTGGTCGGCTCCTTCGGCTGGCGCTTCGCTATCGGCCATCTCGAAATCACGCCCAGCCTCGGCGTCGGCGCGCGCGCCGACCTCGACGTCACCGGACGGCTCGCACCGTGGATGCGCCCGGTGTACCGGTTCGACTGGACGGTGGGGTGGATGTTTTGAGGTGGCCGCAAGCGCCCCGCCGCTACTGCGCCGGCGTATTCGTATACGCGACGTACTTTCGGCACGGCTCGCCGCGCAGCGACGGGCACGGCGGAAGCGGCGTGGTCACGGGTACGCCGGGGATCACCGGTAGGAGCACGCTCGACGGGTAGGTCGACGAGTGCGCGACGGCGTGGATGGCGCCGTTCGGGAATTTCTCGAGGCGGAAGCGCCAGACGGAGCGTCTGTCGCCGGGCGTGTCCACGGATATGCGGATACGCGAACCCTTGCGGAACACGTGCGAGAAGCCGGCGATGGCCACGCGCACCTTGACCCACTGCCCGGGCAGCAGCGGCTGGACGTCCTTCTCCATGAAGGTCGGTTCCGGCCAGAGGTCCGTCGAAGTTGGGCCCAGCTTGCGTTCGCTGGCGCGCAGCCAGCCGCTCTGCACGTACATCTCCTTGCCGTCAGGGCGCGCCTCGGTGAGATTGATCTCGAGATCCGCGTCGTCGACCGTGGACTTGAGCCACATGTCGACGCTGCCGGTGCCGAGCATGAGCAGATCCTTCTGGAGCGGCGGACTGATGAACGCCACGGCGTCACCGTCGGTGAGCTCGGGCCAGGCGTAGTCGGGCAGCTTGTCCCAGATGTTGCCGCCCGGAGCCAAGATGCCCCGCTCGCCGGCGTCGGGGTCGAGGTTGAAGGACGATGCCGAGTCGGACACGGTCGGCGGGCTCTGGCCGAGCGAGCCGTCCGGCTCGAAGTACCAGCGCTGCGGCTGGGTCTCCGCCGGCGGCCACTGGCTGAAGCGATGCTCGAAAGTACCTTCGGGGGCGCCCAGATCGGACTTCACGCCGCCATTCTCGAAGATGGCGCGCAACGGTAGTTCGTTCTCGAAGTCGGCCTTGGCCTTGTCGTAGTCGGAGTAGCTTGCGAAACGCGTCTGCGACAGCTTCATCGATACCCCGAAGATCTGGTCGAACAGCAGCGGTGCCACATCGAGCAGCGCGGGGTCGATCGAAGGGACGCGATGGGCGACGTACAGATCCAGGAACGTCTTCCACTCGGTCAAGATGTGCGGCGCGAAGCCATCCGGGTGCACTCCGTTGTACACATTGAAACGGACTACTGGCGCACTCTTGAACTGGTCGAGCAGCGTGGTGAAGAACGGGCCCGTTTGCTCGTCCTGCCACGCTCCCGCGAGAAACACCGGAACGTCGATCTTGTGCACGAACAGGGTGGGGTTGAGCGGATCGACGATCGCCGGGTCGTAGTACTTGGTGTCGAAGGCTTCCTGGATGATGTCCACCTTCTGCAGGTGGAGCAGCTGGTTTTCCTCGCAGGTCGTGTCTCCGTTGTCGACCTGGCCCTGCTCCCAGCCCTGGCCGTACGGGTCCGCTTTGTCGAGCACGTGGGTCGCCCAGTCGATGGCGAAACCGTCGTTGAGGATGCCACCGGGCTCGAGCGTGCTTGCGGTATTGCCGATCACGCTCAGCGGTGTGATGGCCGCCAAACTGGGCGGACGCGCCTCGGCCACGAACATCTGCGAGATGCCGGGATACGAGAGCCCCACCATGCCGACCTTGTGCCCCAGCACCCAGTCCTGCGCCGCCACCGTCTCGACCACGTCGTAGCCGTCGAGCAGCTGCAGTTCCTCGAAGAAATCGTAGGCCCCGCCGGAGCAGCCGGTACCGCGCATGTTCACGCCCACGGTCGCGTAGCCCATCAGCGCGGCGATCAGCGCCGCCGGGGCGGAAGGCGCATCGCACAGCACAGGGAGGGTCTTGCACAGCACCTGCGCGCCCTGGATGGGTGCACCCGGTCTGGACGGGTCGTAGCCCGAGTAGTCGATGACCGTCGGATACGGCCCCTGGTCGATGGGGCCGGGCAGCGTGATGAAGACCGACAGCTTGGTTCCATCCCGCGTCGTGACGTAGCCGTTGCCCTGAACCAGCTTCTGCGAGCTGTAGAAGCTCTGCGCCGGCAGACTGTTGTCGACGCTCATCACGTGTAGCGGCCCGAGCTGCTGTTCGGGGCTCTGCCGCGTGGTGGCGATCACGTAGCCGTCGCCGGGGGGCACCTTGCGGAAGATGAGACTGCCGAGCTTGTCGGTGACGCCGGTCTGGACCTCCTTGCCGTCCTTGTCGGACAGGCGCAGCTCGGTGTCCGGGTGGGCGTGGGTCACCATCAGCTGCTCCACGCTCTGCCGCACCTGGAGCCCGCCGCTGCCGCCGCTACCCGCCATTCCGCCAGCCCCGCCGCTGGTGGCAGGCCCGGGGTAGCCTTCGTCCTGCCCGCACCCCGCAGCGAAGATCGCAGCCAACAACAAGAGGAGAGCGCGGTACTTCACACGCGAACTGTCGCATGGACGGTCGAGCCGCCGCAATGCCGTCGTGCCGGACGGCTCGACGACAAAAACTGGCGCACCGCTTCACGCATGCTACCGGTGACGGATGGCTGGAGGCCGCTCCCCGGGGCGCGCACCGGCGCTCGTCGTGCTTGGCGCCGCCGTACTAGCGCTGCTCGTCGCCGAAGCGCCCACGGCGAGAGCGCGGCGCTGCCCCGCCGGCATGGCCAGCGTCTTCGGCCGGTTCTGCGTCGACGTCTACGAAGCCAGCGTCGATGTAGCCAACAGCCGCGGGAAAACCCTGCGTCGCTTCTCGCCCTATCACACGGCGGAGCCCGGGCTGCGCCTCGTCGCCAAGAGCCGCCGTGGCGCGGTCCCCCAGGCCTACTTCAGCCAAGAGGAAGCTCAGGCGGCCTGCGCCGAGGCCGGCAAGCGGCTGTGCACGGACAAGGAGTGGGTCACGGCGTGCAAGGGGCGCCGCCCCACGCTCTACCCGTACGGGGACGAGCACAAGGACGGCTACTGCAACGACCGCGGTGTCTCGCCATTGCGGCTCTTGCACGGCCGCGACGGATCACTGGCTACGTTCGGGATGGAGGCGATGAACGACCCGCGGCTGAACAAGACGCCCGGGTCGGTCGCGCGCACGGGGCACTTCCGCCACTGCCGGAACTCGTTCGGTCTGTACGACATGGTCGGCAATCTGCACGAATGGACGGCCAATCCGAACGGCGAGTTCCGCGGCGGCTACTACCTGGACACCACGACCAACGGCGAGGGCTGCGCGTATATGACCGCGGCGCACTCGACGAAATACCACGACTACTCGATCGGATTCCGCTGCTGCAAGGGCGGCCCCACGCACGCGGAAGCCGGGCACCACGCGCACAAGTCGCACAGGGGCCGGGCAAGCGAGCCCCACGAGGCGCGCACACACGTCGTCGCTAGAGGCCAGACGCTGGGAATGATTGCGCACCGGTACCACACGACGATCGCGGATATCTGCAAAGCAAGCGGTATCCGACGGCGCGATCCCATCCGCCCCGGTCAGAAGCTGACCCTTCCCTGACCAATCCAGGTTCGGCCGCGAATCCGCTCATATCCGGTCCCGGGTCGTGGGGACCGTTCCTCATCTGCCTACGGCGCTACGACGGTGATGAGCTCGCAGCCCGCACGCTCCGAAGCGCCGACGGGAAGCGAGACCCTCGACCTGGCGCTCGCGTTCGCGCGCGCGACCGGCGCGCCGCTCCCCTCAAACGGTCCTACTCGTCCGGACGCACCGCCGAGTGCATGCCGCTGCGTCGACAATAGGCGCGGAGCGCGACCACGAGCTCATATTCCAGCTCGACGAAGCGCAGAGCGATGCACTGTCCGTCGCGACGGACGACCTCGGCGTTCGCCTCGACGGCGATGCCGCCCGGCAGCTCGAAATACAACTCGACCTGGGTGCCCACATCGAGCCCGGCGTCGGAGCGGACCGCCACTCCACCCGCCGAGACGTTCTCGCAGCGGCCGGAGTGGTAAGAGCTCACGGCATCGAGCATGGCTGGTGCTTCCAGCCCGACTCGTCGGTGTACGCGGCGCTCCTGCTGTCGCTCCACGACGCCGGGGCCACCGGGCCGACCGGGTGTCTGTTCGGGGGACATGCGCTCTGAAGGTGCATGTGCCGTACCAGCAGGGCCGCCCTGTGATTTCAGCCGGCTGCGTCCTACCGTGAACAAGCGGCTATGCAACTCTTGCGCACCGATGACCGGCGGGATCGCGCTGTGTCATGTAGGTCGAGGTGGGTGCCGCGCTGCTCAAGGACCGCTGTCGCAGCCTTCGAGAGGCGCACCTGCGGCAATCCAGCTCTGGATCGCGCGCAGGTCGGCCTGCTCGAGGTGCGGATGTGCAGCGCTCGTTCGCGCCAGCGGCATCGGCTGTCCCGTGACGAACCACTCGCGGAGCCGCGTACTCTCGGCGGGGGACGGCGGAAGGCACTGACCCTTCGGCAGCAGCACCTGGTAGTTGGTCGCGCACGGGCCAGCTGGGGCGCTGAAGTTGTCGGTGTTCCGGATCAGCTTGTATATCAGGTAGCTGTTGCCCGGACGTCCGGGGTCGACGACCGGCATCTGGACGCCAACGCGCGGTGGGTCTTCAAGAGGAGTATCCGGCCGCGGACCCGTCGCCGCCTCGTGGGCGACGGCTCCGATCGCGGTCGTGGCAAGCCCCCTGCCGGACGACAGGTCCAACCCCATCGGCGCCGGTGGCCGATGGCAACCGCTGCCGCTGCACATTGCTCCGGTCGACGTGGGACGCGCGAACAGGTCGAGCATGTCCCGACAGCCGGGGGTCGGGCTGGGTGAGGGCTGAGGTCCCGCGTTCTCCCGCGTGCGGAAGTTGAAGCGGAGTGGTGCTTCGCCTTCTGCGATCGGGGCGCCGTCGAATGCGCGGAAGCCGTCCGGGTGATCCTGGGAGGGTACGATCAGCTCGACCGTGTAGAGCACGCCCGGCGTGAAGGTCAGACCCGAGAAGTGACGGTAGCGGACGACGCGCTCCACCACATCGTACTCGGGCTCCAGAAATACCGCGTTGTCCTCGCTGCCGCTGTACACGGCCATCGCCTGGCGCACCGCCGTGGACGGGTCGAGATAGCGATCGAACCGGAGCTCGATCGGGGCATTGGTCGGCACCCCGCAATCCGCCGACGAGGGCTGGCAGTCCAGGCCCTCGCCGTCGCTCGGGTAGCTCGCAACGAGATGCAGTTCCGGCCCGCGCGCCGGAGCGAGGTCACGCGGGCCCTGATCGCAGCCGGCCAGCACCAGACAGGCGGCCAGCGGCAGAAGCCAGGAGCTCAGCTTTCGGAATAGAGCGACAGCTGATCGCGGACGGTGTCCTCGTTCACGCCCGTACGGATGCTCTCTTTCAGACAGTCGGCAAGCGTGATGAGGAGATCGTCGACACCTTTCTCCTCGATGATCTTCGAAAGCAACTGACGAGCGTCCCGGCTGTCGTCCTCGCGCAGGAACTCGCGCACCTTCTCGACGGAGATGTCCCCCTGGAAATCGAGGTACAAATTCTCCATTAAATAGCGGACAAGCTCCTTCACCAAGGGCCTCCTTGTCGTGCGGCGGCAGAACCACCGGCGGCCTCCCGCTATACCCGTCCGGCGAACGCCGGCGCAAGCAGATTAGCACTGCTGTCGCGCACGCGGTCCGGCCCCCGGAAGCGTCCGGTGCCGCGACGAGTCGCCCACTGGGCGGATCCGTCGGTTGAACAGGGGGGAAGCGGGTCAACGGCATTGGTCGAGCTGCGGGTCGGCCGGATCGTGGCAGACCAGACAAGGGCGTGCGTTCTTCTGCAGCGCGCCCCGACAGCGAGCCATGAAGCCGGGAGGATGCGGATCGACGCCCCGTCCCAACCCGCCGCCCGGCCCGACACCACGCCCGCCCACGGCGGCAGTCGCGTGACAGGTGGCGCAGTCACGCTCGGTGTGACAACTGACGCATGCGTTCAGGTTGCGCTCGGCCGCCCAGGAGTGATGACCGGGCCCTCGCGGCGGATCGGTCCAGACCGCCTTCGGAGGATGGAAGCGGCCCCGGCCGGCGAAGTTTGCGTACGGACCACTGGCTGTCACTCCGGCGCGCTGGTGGCAGCCGAGGCAGAAGGATTGCTCGCGGTGGCAGCTGGTGCAGCGCGGGTTGTTCTGCCGCGCGGCCACCGCGTGCAGGTCCAGCCAATCGTTCGGGTGGATCCTACGCGGCCGGACACGCCCGTCGTGACAGTCGGTGCAGTAGCGCTCGCTGTGACAGGTTGCGCAGAGCCGGCTGTCGTTGGCAGCCACGGAACGATGGCGCTGGAGCCAGCCAGGTCCGTGCACCGCGTTGTGCAGCCAGGCCGGCGGACTGAGCGCCCCCGTCGGAAAGCGGGTCTTCATCAGGCCGCCGGTGCCGCGCAGGTGACACGTCGTGCAGCTGCTCTGGGCCTTGCCCCGGGCAGGCGGCGGCATCTGGTGGCAGCTGAAGCAGCCCCGCATGCGGGGAAGCTGGTCGCGCGTCGCCAGCTCGAGGTTCTGGACTGCACCGTGGCACTGGGGACAGCCGATGTTGTGGGCCGCGTGCGCCCCGTGGCTGAAACGCAGGTGAGGGGGGGGGATGCGCTGCCGCGCCACGCGATTTCCGTCTCCGTCGTGATAACCGACGTGGCAGTACCCGCACTGGCCGATCAGCGCGTCGCCGTTCTTCCGGACAGCGTCGAGGTCGCGGTGATCGGTGTGGTGGCAGCCGTCGCAACGGGCCGCGGAAGGCAGCAGGCGGTCCTGGCTCGAGCGGCTGGTCTTCGCGCGCGTGTGGCAGCTCGTACAGGCCAGACGCAGCTGCTTGACGTGCTTGTCGTGATTGAAACGGATCGTGAGCTTCTGTGGTGGGAAGACAGCAGGGTTCGGTCCGCCGTCTCCCGCGGACGCACCCGGCGGGCGATCGTAGAGCGGGACGGCTTTGCCCGCGGGAAGCGGAGCCAGACCGTGGATAGGCGCAGGCGGAGTGACCGCGCTCGACGCACTGGGCGCCGCCGAGGCGGCAGGCAGCGCGTCCGCATGAGCCGGTCGCGGGTCGCCGACCCAGACCCCCGCTGCCAGCGCGAACGCGCAGGCGAGCACCAACCACCAAGCCGCGGGCTTCATCGGGACACCGCCACGTCCAGCGTCGCGAGCGCGCGGAAGCGCTGCCCCACCAGTCGGTTCATGCTGTGCTCCCACTCGACGCCGAAGCGCATCCGACGGAGCGGCGAGACCCCGCCTCCAAGCACATAGGTGAAGCTGGTTGCATTCCGGCCGGGGCGGAGCGCATCGCGCCAGTCGTACAGCGATACGATGACCAACGTGTCGTAGAAGCCGCCGAGAAAGCGTCTCTTCGTGGTGATGTCCGCACCCGCCTGATGACCTGTCTGGCCGGTCTGGAGAAGGCTCGCCAGGGCCAAGCTGCCGTCGGACCAGCGGTAGCTGCCGCCCACCCGGGCAACGGTATCGAGCAGCAAGGCGTTGCCGGTCTGGACTGGCGTGGCGCCAGGCGTGGCGGCAGCGGTGGCATAGCTGTCGGGATTGCCGTCGGTCGAATACAGCTGCACGCCACCGGCGGCGGACACGACAAGCGGGGGCACGATCCGCCAGCTTGTCCGGACGATCGCACGCTGCATACCGCCGTGCGCAAACCAGTTGAAGATCGAGTCGCCGTCGAAGGTCGGCAGGTAGTAGTCGTAGTTGGCCCCAACGTCGACGCGGGGTGTTGCATACCAGTCGAGCGAGCCCTGGTATTGGCTGAACACCTGGTTGTAGAGGTCGTAGACGAAGTTCCCGCTGATCGAACCCAGCGCCGATGCTTCGAGCCGCGCCGAGTAGCCGAGCTTCTCGCTCGAGACGCGGTTGCCTCCCACGACCGTATAGCGATTCTGCGCGTCCGGGAACGGCGAGACGACCACCGTGTCGCGGTTCATGACCTTGCGGTAGCTCAGCCGGCCGTGCAACCACTGCACGCCGCTGCTCTCCACGGCGAAGCCGTACGCGGGAGCGGGCTTCGACTCGGAGAGGTAGCCGGGCCACTGGTTGGATTCGAGGGCGCTGCGCTCGCCGCGGTAGACGCCGTCGCCCTCGAAGCGCGAAGTGGAGAGCATCGGCAGACCACCGCGTTGCTCGAACCCGCCGTACGCTTCCACCTGGAAAAATGCCGGCGTCGTCAGGCGCACCATCCCTCCGTCGAAGGACCACCAGCCCAGCATGTCGGTGACGTACTGGCGCCCCAGCCGGAAACCGAACCAGCCCCCGAAGTAGCGCCGCCCCTCGAGGTAGGCGTACATCAGGTCGAGCGGCGCCTGTCGCAGTCCAGGTACGTAGCGCCCGTCGTCGCCCGGATTGCGCTCGGAGCTCGACTGTCCGAAATCGGCGTCGATACGCATGCGCGACTTGAACGACAGCTGCGGTCCGCCCGGGACGAAATCGCCCTGGAGGTCGTACAGCGTCAGCCCGAGCATCTGCGTGTAGCGGCGACGCCGGACCAGGGGCTCGCCGTACGGGCTGGAGAGCGTGTACCACTGGCCCGTAAACGACGAGTCGACGTCGGCCTCGTAGGCGCGAGCCGTCGCTGGCGACGACGCCGTCAGCGCGACGACCAGAAACGTCTGGCAGCAGACTCTGCGCCTCACCATCCTACGCACCGGCCGAAAGGAGGGATTCCCAAATCGGGCTCCAGATCGCCGTCGCGCGAGCTGCCATCCGGCGCGCCGGCACAGCGGAGCATCGTCGAGCCCGCTTCGCTCTGTCAACGGCGGGCCGGCCGTAGCACGGAATCCGGGGAGGCGACGCTCATGCGTGTGCCCAGGCGCCGAGCTCGCGGAGATCGGCGTCTGCCACGAAGTCGCACACCTCCTCGACGGCGCCGATCCGCTTGACGTCGGCACCGAGGCGGAGCGCGGCCGCCCGGCAGACCGCCGCCACCAGCGGGTGCGGACAGGCGGACAGCGAGCAGAGCCTCTCGAGCAGGCGCGTCTCGCCGAGCTCCGCCGCCAGCACCGCGGCCAGCGGACGTGGATCGGCGGCGGCAGCGCGGGAATCGCCCAGCGCCAGGCGCAACAGCTCGCAAGCCCGCGGCGTCGATCGCCTCGACCCCGCCTCGCGGTAGCTGGCCGGCGGTAGCTCGAGGCGCTCGCCGAGCTCTCCGGCGTGAAGCATCCGACGGGCTTCGAAAAGCAGCTGCTCGAACGCCGGCTCGAAGCCGGGCTCGAGTGCCCGTTGGCCGTCCAGGTCGAGCGCCACCGATCGCGCCGCTTCCTCCGCGTAGCTCTGCACATGGGCTTCCAGGCACTCGAGCGAGACACTCCCGGCTGCGCGGCCGCCGAGTAGCTCGCGGTCGGTCTCGATCGTCACCAGGCTCCAGCGCGTCGACGGCGTCGCATGGTCCATCTCGTGGATGAAGTCGACGTTCACCGAGCGGACCGCCGCCCAGCGCAGCACGCGCAGGCCGAGCGCGCTGTCGACGCGCACGCCCCAGGGCACGATGGCCATCGCGACCTGCCGCAGCCCGAGCCCCCTCGCGAGCGGGCCACGCCCGCGGGCGACCAGCATCGCGGTGCACGCGCCGGCTGCGCCGGCAAGAGCCAGTGCGCCGAGCTCGGGTCCGGCGAGCGCCAATCCGACGCCGAACGTTCCAATGCCTGCGCCGACTGCGAAGAACACGAGACCGCGTCCCGACGGACAGGGCTGTAGCCCGACGTAGCGGAAGTCCGGCGGTGGCACTGCGCGCAGCATCGCGGTGCCCATACAATAGCGGGTCATCCCCGCCCGGGCACGCGCTATGCGGAGCTCTGCGGCTGCGCACTGCCGGCGTACGTGCGGAGCGCACATGCGCGCACCCCGCAAGCACCGTTCACGGGAAGATATCGCGCTCGGAGTACACCGCCACCAGTCGCTGCAGCGCGACGCCGTAGCAGGCCTGGCGATAGTTGCAGTCGTGGGCACGCGCGAACTCCATCATGCGCTCGTAGGCGCTGCGCATGGCCTGCTCGAGCCGCTGGTCGACCTCCGCCAGCGCCCACTGCTCGCTGCGGCGGTTCTGCACCCACTCGTAGTAGCTCACGGTGACGCCGCCGGCGTTCGCGAGCACATCGGGCAGCACGTCGATGCCGCGGCGGAGCAGCACCTCTTCGCCCGCCGGCGAGCACGGGCCGTTGGCGCCCTCCGCGACGAGCCGCACCTGGAGCGCCTCGGCTTCATTCGCGCCGACCTGGTTTTCCAGCGCCGCGGGCACGAAAATGTCGGCCTGCACCTCGAAGAACTGCTCGCGCGTGATCTTCTCGCCCGCGGGATAGCCTTCGATGGACCCGTTTTCCTGCACGTACTTCTGCACGCGGTGCGCGTTGAAACCTTCGGGGTTGTACAGGTACCCCGTGTGATCGCCGACCGCGACCAGCGACACGCCGGAGTGGCTGAGCAGCGCCGCGCAGTGCGAACCAACTTTACCGAAGCCCTGCACGATGAGCTTCTTGCCCTCCAGGTCGAAACGCGAGCGCTCCGCCCAGTCGTGGATGCAGTGCACGATGCCCTGCCCCGTCGCCTTGTCGCGACCGTAGGTGCCGCCACTGGTCACCGGCTTGCCGGTCACCACCCCCATCACCGCCTGCTTGCTCACCATCCCGACGGTATTCACGTACGTATCCATGGCCCACGCCATGGTCTGTGCGTTGGTGCCCATGTCGGGCGCAGGGATGTCGTAGTCCGGCCCGATATTGGAGCCGAGCGCGTGGAAGAAGCGACGCGTGATGCGCTGCAGCTCGTTGCGCGACACGTTGCGCGGATTGAACTTGATGCCACCCTTGGACCCGCCGAACGGCAGGTTCATCAGCGAGCACTTCCACGTCATCATCGCTCCGAGCGCCTTGAAATCGTCGAGCGAGGCGCTCTCGTGGAAACGCATCCCGCCCTTGTACGGACCGAGGATGTTCGAGTGCTGGATGCGGTAGCCCTTGAAGAGGCGGTACTCCCCATCGTCCATGCGGACGGGGAAGTGCACGATCAGCTCGTTCTTCGGCTGGCTCAGGATGGTCCGGATGTAGTCCGGCATCTTGATGATGCGCGCGGCCTCGTCCAGGTAGTGCTGGATGACGCGGAAGAACTCGTAGCGAGGCTTGTCTTCACCGCGAGCGGCCTTCTCTTCCTTTTCCTCGCGATCCGGATCGTCGTCCGGCGGCGTCGAATAAGGCGCAGACTGTAGAAGGTCGTCGGCGAGCGTGTTTTGCCCGTTGTCCATGGGGGTGATCTCTCCTGCTCTTGGCGGCACGGCTGGGTCGGTCCGGGGCACGGAAGGAAAGGTGGCCCGAAGCTCACACCACTTCGACAGAGTTACTGGCGCGTTTCTACGGGTTGCGCGAGTTTTTTCAACAACGCAGCGCGTTACCGGGTGACGAGGCTCGCTTCGTCACGACGCTGGCGGGCGGATCCAGAGCGTATAGAGGTACACAACGGAGCTCGCGACCAGCAGCGCGTCGATGCGGTCGAGGATGCCGCCGTGTCCCGGGATGATCCACCCCGAGTCCTTGATCCCGGTGGAGCGCTTGAGCAGTGACTCCACCAGATCGCCGAGCTGACCCAGCGCTCCGGCCACCAGGGCGAGCGGCAGGGCGTGTAGCAACGGAATGCTGGGCAGGTACCAGAGATGCGCCAGCAGCGCGCCCACCATCGATCCTATCAGCGAGCCCACGAAACCGGCGCGGGTCTTCTTCGGGCTGACGGCTTCATACAGCTTCGTCTTGCCCAGGAAGCGCCCGAAGAAGTAGCCCCCCGTGTCACCCAGCCAGGCGATCATCAGCGTCAAGAGCACGTACGACGGCCCGTCCGCACCGGCGTCGCGACGCATCAGTCCAATCGTCGTGAGCAACCCGCCCACGTACAGCGGCCCGGCCACGCCCACCATCATGCGCAGGCCCGCCGACGGGATATCGCTTAGCCGCCACAGCGGCATCAGCATGCCCACGATCGCCACGAGCAGCAGGATCGTGATCAGCACCCGTGGGTCCCCGGAGCGGTAGTAGAGGCCGAGCGACACCATCAGCGTCACCAGCACGCCCGCGCTCTGCGAGACCTTGTCCCCCGGGTGGGTCATCCCGAAGAGCTCCTGCGCGGCCACGCCGCAGGCGGCGAACACGATCAGGTACCAGGCCCAAGGGGGAGCCAGGAACAGGACGACCAGCAGCAGGGGGGCGACCACCGCCGCGGTGATCAACCGGATAGCCAGATTGCTCTTCGGCACGCGGACCATGCGTTATCAGTGGCTTAGCCGGGTCACAAGGCCGTCGCGCCCCACCCCCGGGGCTGGGGCGCCTTGCACGGAGCCGGCCGGGTCGCTAGACCCGGCGCATCCCCGCCCCATGAGGTCGTTCAGGCCATTCATCAAGCAGCGGGCGGCGCTGGCCGCCCTGGCTGCGCTCCTGGCCCTCGGCATCCGTCTGTCGACGGCCCGGCCGCCGCCGCGCACGCTCGCGGGCCTGGCGCACATGCTGGGGCAAGCTGCCGGAGGCGTGGTCTCGCCCAAGGACATCGCGTGGGAGCCGAGCCCGGGCTTCCTGGCAGAGACCTTCGTCGGACGGCACGTGCTGTTCCTGTCGGCGCCCCACGCCGGCGCGCCTCGCGATCTATACCGCGCGATGGTGCGGGTCACGCTCGCGGGGCAGCCGGTCAGCGTGGAGCAGATCCGGAACATCACGCAGACGCCCATCGGCGACGACGTGGGGTTGCAGGTGCGGGGCACCCGCGCGGTGTTCGCCACGGTGGCCTACGGCCGCATCCAGGGCATCACCACCCTCGAGCTCGGTGGAATCCGTCGCGGCAACCGCCCGCACAGCCTGCTCGACCGCCTGCTCCTCGCCGTCACCGAATTCCAACGGACGGGCAGCCTGGCCGGGCTGGGGCGCACCGACATCGTGCTCGACGTGCCGGCCCGCCACGCCCGCCTGGACCTCGAGCCCCCGCTGCTTCTCATCGGGCTCGGCGAACGCAGCCGCGACCTCGTCTACAACATCGAGCGCCGCGCGCTGCGCGGCGCGGGCGGCGGGCAACCGTACGCCGCGCGGGCCGTTCCGGAGGTCCACCCGCCGAAGCCGCTCATCCTGTGGGGCGTCGACACGGTGCGGGCAGAGGTCGGTCCGACTCCCATCGCCTGGCTCGAGAACAAGGTGTTTGGCGCGCAGGACACCTTCAATCGAGCAACATTCAAGCTGTTCTCGTCCAAGGAGGAGTCGGCGCTGCGCGACAAGCCCGGCAAGGTGCCCGAGCTCGACGCCTCGAAGATGACCTCCGGAGCGTGGCCTCCGCGCCCCATCCCGTCGCTGTGGAAGGAACAGAAGCCGGGCGAGGGACAGTGGAAACCCGTCCACTATCCCTGGCTCAAGTCGTTGCCCCACACGAGCCCGGGCTCGCATCCGCCCGCGTACTTCTATCGGACCTTCATCCGGCCGGACACCGAGCGTCCGTACTCCGAGGTCGAGATCGTCGCCATGGACATGCGCCAGCTCGCGCTCGGGATGCAGGCTGGCTTCGAGGACCCCCAACCGCTGACCGGCCCTCCCGGCGAAGGCCGCCTGCCGCGCGATCCGGCCATCGAAAGCCGGGTGGTGGCGACCTTCAACGGCGCCTTCAAGACGGAGCACGGCAAGTACGGGATGATGGTCCGCCACCGTGTGCTCCTGCCACCGGTCAAGGGCGCAGCCACGGTGGTGGTGACGGACACCGGTGACACGGGGCTTGGCAGCTGGCCGCAGACCGCGGCGATCCCGGACAACCTGGTCTCGTTCCGCCAGAACCTCGATCCCCTCGTCGAGGACGGCAAGATCAACCCAACCGGTCGCTACATCTGGGGTTGGCAGATTGCCGGAACGAGCGTGATGACGCAGCGCACGGCTATCTGCGTCACGCGCGCCGGATACCTCTACTACGCCTGGGGGAAGTCGATCGACGGGCCCACGCTGGGCAAGGCCCTGCAACAGGCAGGCTGCTCCTACGCCATCCACCTGGACATGAACCCGGCGCATTCCGGCTTCGTGTTCACCGACGTGCGCGATCCACGCGCGCACGAATACAAACTGAAGAAGCTCGACCCCGGCATGAAGATCCCGGCCGACAAGTTCGTGCGCTGGTCGGCGAAGGACTTCTTCTACATGATGGTCCGCGACCCGATGCCCCACGATCCGTCGGGGATCGGCTGGTCGCCCGACGGCGGGCAACAGCCACCCCCGAACTGGATGCCGGGTGTCTTCAAGGGCAAGTTCGAGATCGGCACTCTGCCGATCGAGCTCTTGAGCTTCGAACCGGGGCGGGTCGACTGGCAGATACGGGCCGGCAGCAAGGAGCCAACGAGCACGGGCGGCGCCACGGGCCACCTCGAGCTGACTGGCGACGACGCCCACCGCGTCATCGCAGCCGTCGGCATGGGGCACACCACGGAAGCCACCAGCTACGGCCTGGCCTTCGGCAGCACAGCGGTCATGCCGCTGAGAAGCAGCTACGCCGCGGTCGTCCTCTCGCCGGGGAAGACGCCGCGCATCGTCGCACCCGGAGAGACGCCGTCGCTCGCGCCGGACGACGAAGCGGTGCAGCTCCCGCTGCTGGCCGACGATGGGCGGCTGGTCGCGCGCGGGCGCGACCACGGTGCACTGCGCATGCGCGGCGCGCTCTGCGTCACGCCGAACGGGCGCGTCCTCATCGCCCGCGCGCGACACGACAGCTCCGACCCCATCGCCACGGCGCTCTTGAGAACGGGTTGCCGGCGGATCGTGTCCCTGGACCGCGGCTCGCGCCACCCCGCTTTCGTGCACCGCACGGGTACCGACACGCCGCCCGTTTCCGGCTACGAGACGACAGTGCTGTATGCGCTGGGGCGCCCGATGACGCCTCACGCTTTCCGCTGGAAGCCGAAGGGCTCGAAGCCGTCGACCACACCCACCGGCTACGACTACCCGCCTCACGTGAAGAAGAAGCACTAGTCGGACGTGCCTCGCAGCCGGACGGAACATGCCGGCCCCCACCGCCTGCGCAACGTGCAAAATCGCGGGCTACGCCGCCTCGGCCATCAGTCCGCGAAGCCGCTGCATAGCGCGCGAATGGAGCTGCGAGATGCGAGGCTCGCTCACGCCGAGCTCGGCACCGAGATCCTTGAACTTCACTCCCCCGAAATAGTGCTTGGAAACGATGTGCCGCTCGCGCTCGGGCAGCTTGCCGATGGCGGCCTCGAGCGACGCCCGCACGGACTTCTGCTCCACGGCAGCCTCGGCGCTGGTTGCTTCGCCCGCCGTCAGACAGCGCGACTGGTCCAACGTGTTCACGTCCTCGATGCGCACGACCGAAAGTGGCGCGCCCTCGCCGCCCGCGGCGCGCGCCCGGCGAGGGAGCCAGTCCTGGGCACGCAGCTCGTCGAGGATCGCTCCGCGGATGCGCACGCGGACGTACCACTCGAAACCCTCGTCGTGCTGGTCGCCGTGCTTGAGGATGGCGTCCCACAGGCCGCTCATCCCGGCGGCGATGAGGTCATCGCGGAGCACGTTGCGGGGCAGCTTGCGCTGGAAGCCGCCCGCGATCTGCCGCACCAGCGGCTCGTAGAGCAGAACCAGCCGGCGTGCCTCCGCGGAGGGCTCGTGGGCCCTGGATTGCTCCACGACCGCCGGGACGGCCGCCGGCTGTCGAGCGGGACGCACAGCGCGCGGGCGCCGGCGCGGCGCAGGAACCATCGAGCCGCGCGGGACGACGGAGCGTCGGGCCTGCCGGTGTGCGGGCCCTGCGGGCGCAGGCTCGTCGGCAGGGAAAGCGCCGAAGTCGGGAAGCTTGGCAGGCGCGAGGCTGAGGGTGTTCATGGTTCCGTTTCCTCCTGCGCCTGCTTGATGCACCCATCGTTCCAGATCTATAAGTCCATGAAATTCCTATCTAGATCCCAACGCACGGGGAGAAGATGGGTCACTATATACCCACCCTGGACGGCCGCTTGCTCCCACCTGGGCGGCTCTGTTGCCCGCGAATCGTGGGCACTCGCCCCATCGCGCCCAGGCGGTCGCGCGGACACCCCGCCCTGGGTGGGTAGGTTAAATTATACCCACTAGCTACGGCACGAACCCGATGCCCTCGCGCCCCTAGTCCCGCGTTTCCATCGAAGCGATGGGTGCTTCGCACGCGCGGCTGCGCCGCGCAACGCGGGACTAGCACCGTTTATTTGGGGCGCAGCGGCGCCCCTCGGCTTCGCCGAGCCTCCCCCTCGACCGCTCCGCGGTCGTCTAGCCCCTCGATTCAAGAGCATCGAGGGGCTAGTGATGCTGCGGCGTTTGGTGCGATCTGGAGTGGGTATCTGATGACCCGCGATGGTGTCGATGGTGGGTCCGGTGACCCATCTCATGCTGGCGGGTCTTCTTCGACGCGGCGTCCGCCTGCGAGTCGGCGGCTCCTTCGTCGGTGTGCGTCGTCTCCGAGCCCCCCACGTACGTATACCGCGGCGGCTTGCCGGGCCCCGCCAGATCGATCCAGTAGGCGGAGATGCTCCGCACATCCATGTGCACGAAGCTCGAGTTCGGGTAGTAGCCGCAGCCGACCCTGGGCAGCGTGCGGCAGTAGTCCCGAAGCACCTCGTTGGGCACCCCGGGAATCCGGAAATCGACGGCCTGGCCCAGGTTGTGACGCGAGTGCGGCGTATACTGCGTGGGGCGGTAGGGCCGGAAGCCGCTGACCACGCGGATCGGTCGCCCCCCGAAATGGTCACTCACCTGGGCGAGCATCTTGATCAGCCGCGGGTGGATGGTGGCCTTCTTCCCGGTCCTCCAGGATGACAGCACGCGCGACACCTGCTGCTCGGCCGATCGCGTCAGCTTGCCGTGCCGGACCGCGTAGCCCCGCCAGGCTCCCGCCCCGCTGCGGAGGACGAGGTAGCCGCGGCGGCGCGGCCGTCGCGCGTAGCGGTGGGAGGAAGCCGAAGAAGTCGGCCCGGAGCGCGAGCGCTGCGTCGCAGCAGTGGACATCGAAGCCCGACGGCCTGCGTGCGCTCCGGAATGGCCATGCTCCGCCTCAGCCCGGGCCCGGAAACCGTCGGGGTCATCCGGTCCCGGAATCACGAGCTTCTGTTGGGGCTTGATCGGCGAGGATCGCCGGAGACCGTTGGCGCGGCACAGCGCCGAGATGGACACGTGATACCGCTTGGCGATCATGCCCAGCGTCTGTCCCCGGTAGACGACATGGATGCGCGGCTTGTCGGCGTGGCGCCCGCCGGCAGCCAGCACCGGGAGCGACAGCAGCGACAGCGCCAGAACCAGCAGGGCTCCAAAGCAACGCATGAAGGACCGAGGGTTAGCGCCGGAGGCCCCCCACTGGAAACAAAAAAGCCGGCACCTGGACACCGGCTTGCGGACCGGGAGCCCCGGAAGTCGTCGCAGCACAGTCTGGATATCCGGTCCGGCCGGCGCCTCGCCCCCGCGGACCGCCTCCCCCCGTTTCTTGGCGTTCCCGGAACCAGAATGCCAAAGTTTCGTGGCGGGATTTTCCGCCCGCGCTGCGCGAGAGGCCTCATGGGCGAAGGTAGGAACCTGATCGGCGTCGATATCGGCACCAGCTCGATCAAGGTGTGTCAGGCAAAGGAAAGCCGGAAAGGCGTTTCCCTGGAACGCTTCGGGTACGCGGCGCTGCCACCGCAGACCATCGTCGACGGCCAGGTCATGGACGCCAGCACCGTCACCGAGACGCTGCAGCGGGTCACCCGCGAGGCCGGGATCAAGCAGAAGGAAGTCGCGCTGAGCGTTTCCGGGCAGAGCGTCATCATCCGCAAGATCACCGTGCCGATGATGACGGCGGCGGAGCTGGATGAGCAGATCCACTGGGAAGCGGAGCAGCACATCCCGTTCGATATCAAGGACGTGCAGGTCGACTACCAGGTGCTCAGGCGCAGGCCGGAGGCCAGCCAGATGGACCTTCTACTGGTCGCTGCCAAGCGCGACCAGATCAACGACTACGCCCAGCTCGCCCGCGACGCGAAGCTGAAGCCCGTCGTTTGCGACATCGATGCCTTCACCGTGCAGAACCTCTTCGAGTTCTCGCGAGGCGTGCCGGTCGACCAGACGATCGCGCTCATCAACGTCGGGGCCAGTCTGTCGTCCCTGAACATCGTGGCAGGCGGCGTCAGCGCGTTCTCCCGCGAGATCGCGAACGGAGGCAACGTCATCACCGAGGAGATCCAGAAGCAGCTCGGCGTGCCGTTCGATCAGGCCGAGGCCTACAAGTGCGGCGGCTCCGCCGCACCGGACGACCCCTACCGCGCCGGTGCCGGAATGGTTCCCGAACAGGTGTTCACGGTGGTCGAGGCCATCGCGGACGCCATCGCGGCGGAGATCCAGCGCAGCCTGGACTTTTTCATGGCCACCAGCGGCGAGGGCGAGATCTCCCAGATCTTCGTTACCGGCGGCACCGCGAACCTCGCCTCGTTGGGTCAGGCCATCGAACGCCGAGCGCGCGTTCCCGTCGAGGTCTGGGCGCCCACCGAGCGCATGATCGCCGACCCGAAGCACGTCGACCCGAACCTGCTGCAGACCCGCGACGCGCAGTTGGCCGTCGCGCTCGGGCTCGCCCTGCGCAGGGAGAAGGAGAGCCGCTCGTGATCCGGATCAATCTCCTTCCCCAGAAGAAGCGCGCCGAGCGGACCGAGGGGAGCCAGCTGTGGCTGGTGGCACTCCTGGTCCTGCTGCTCCTCGAGATCGTCGGCCTGGTCGTTTTCCACGGCTTCAAGCGAGAGGAGCTCGCGACGCAGAAGCACAAGAACGACGAGATCCAGGCGCAGATCGACCACGCGAAGCGAGCCGTCAAGAACCAGGCGGAGGTCAAACAGAAGCTTGCGCAGCTCAGGGCGCGCGAGGACGCGATCTCGAAGCTGCAGAGCGCGCGCACCGGGCCCACGGCGATGATGCTGGAATTGGCGCGCATCCTCACGCCGGGGCGCGGCCCGTCGGTCAGCCCCGACAAGCTGGCCCAGCTCAAGCGCAACAATCCCCTGGCCGTCTACAACCCCAACTGGGACGCCCGACGACTGTGGCTCACCCGGTTCGTCGAGGAGCATCGCCAGGTGCGGCTCGAGGGCAGGGCGCGGGACGGCGAGGACGTGAGCGATCTGGCCCGGCGCATGAATCTGTCGAGCTACTTCTACGACGTGAAGCTCCTGCCCGCGCGCCAGGTGCACGACGCGGAGTCGGGTCTCGAGCTTGTGAACTTCCAGCTCGAAGCGAAGGTGAGGTACTGAGATGGCCCGCGAATCCAGCCTCTCCAAGCTGCCGCCGCTTGCCAAGGCTGGTATCGTCGTCGGCGTCCTCGGGCTCGCAGCCGTTGCGTATTTCGTCGTTTTCTACGGCGACATCGCGAGCAGCATCAAGGCGGCGCAGAACCAGGAGCGTCAGCTCCGCTCGGACCTGGCGGACGCGCGCAAGGCCGAGTTCGCCTACCAGAAGGACCTGGCGGAGCTCGCTGACCGGCAGCAGCGCCAGCGCGAGCTGAACAAGATCCTGCCGGCTTCCACGGAGTATCCGGCGTTCCTGAGCGCCATCCAGAGCGTAGCCAACGTCTCCGGCATCACTCTGAGTGCGTGGACCCCGCAGGACGAGATCCCCGAGAAGTTCTACGCGCGCGTCCCGATGAAGCTGGAGCTATCGGGCCGCTATCACCAGGTTGCAAAGTTCTTCTACGGGGTCGGTCAGCTCGACCGCATCATCAACATGGAGAACATCTCGATCACCGATCCGAAACTCGAAGGCGACGACATTGTCGTGAAGGTGAGCGTGCTCGCCACGGCCTTCCACGCCATCGCGGACACGGGTGCGACGGACAAGCAGAAGCAGCGCGGGTCGGCGCAGGGGCCAAAGAAATGAACCGTATCGGCACGGCACTTCTGGTTTCCGCGACGCTGCTCGTCGCCGCGGGCTGCGGCGACGAGGTCGTCCAGTCCCACTTCGACGGCGGGACGGTAGAGCGCAAGCCAGTCGAGCAGGTCGACGCCGGCACGGACGCCGCGCCCCCCAAGGTCACGTTCCAGGAGTCCGAATTCACCGAGTCGAACCGGAGCCGGGACCCCTTCCGCTCCTACGCGAGCGTCTTCGCGCAGGAAGCCAAGACCCAGGTGAAGTCGCAGCGCAAGGTCGTGCTCGACAAGTACTCGCTGGACGAGCTCAAGCTCATCGGCATCGTGACCCGCGTACATCCAGCCAAGGCCATGCTGGTCGACCCGAACGGCAAGGGCTACGTCGTCCAGCCCGGCCAGTTCGTCGGGCGGCCCGAGGTCGTACAGAGCGCCAACCAGGACACGACCTTCGAGGTCAACTGGCGGGTCGACCGCATCCGCCCGACGGACATCGTGCTGGTGCGCGAGGACCCGTCCAACCCCGACGTCCCGACTGCGACGCGCGTCATCCCGCTCAGGCCCAAGGGCGAAGAGCAGACGACCGGCGAGCAGTAGGACCTCCCGCACGACGCGACTCTCGCGCGCGCCGGGCGCGCGATGCGCACGAGTGTCGCGTAGCGCGCTTACATAAGTGACAGTATGGGAGCCTGGAATTTGTTCGCTTCGATCCCAGCAGGCTACGCTTTCAAGCCGAACCGACGCACAAGCCATAGCGTGTCGGGCAGATTGACGATCGGAGCCTCACACCATGAGCTGGACCCCGCCCCCGGCACCCCGCTATCGCGGCCGTCGGCGCCTGAGCGCCGGCCTCGTCACGGCCCTCTCGGCGCTCGCGCTGTCGGCCACACTGACGACCGCACCCCCTGCAGCGGCGGCCGGCGCCGCCCGACACGCCACCAACATCGAGCTGGCTGCCACCGGACAGCACGGCTCGGCCCGGCTCGTGGTCGATTTCACGCGGAAGCCGACGTTCACTGCACGGCTCGAGCGGGCTGGGCGCCGCCTCATCATCGACGTGCCGAACGCCGACCTCCGGGGCGCACCGGGCGCGCTGACCCACCACGTGGGCGTGGTCGGCGGCGTGATGGCCCAGGCGTTCAAGACGCCCACCGGCTCCACCACCCGCATCCTGGTCACCCTGCTGCGGGACGCGAAGTACTCGGTCTCGATCCATGGGAACCACCTGGTGGTGTTGCTGGTGCCGGGAGCTACCGGCGTGCTCGACCACGAGCGCGCGGCCAGGCCCCACGCGAGCGACGCCCCCCAGACGACAGCCCGCGTGGTCAACGTGCGGTTCGGTCACACCTCGCTCGAGGACAAGGTCTTCGTCGAGCTGTCCAGCATCCCGCACTACAAGCGCACCGACGAGAAGTCGGACAGCGCGCGGCTCGTGCTCGGGCACACCCGGCTGCCGAAGGCTCTGGTGCGCACTCTGGACGTGAGCGCCTTCGGCGGCGTGCTCGACAGCGTGTCTGGCTTCAACAAGGGGCACGACGCCGACCAGGTCGTGCTCGAGGCCCACGCCTCGCAGAAGACCGAGAGCCGGGTCACCCGCCAGGGCAATACGCTCGTCTGGTCCTTCTACAAACCCGGCAGTCTCCCCTCCAGCGTCACGGGCGTCGCGGCCGACGGCGGCATCGCACGCCGCGCCCGGACCGTTCACGTCGATCAGAGCTTCGACAACATCCCCGAGGTCCACTCCGGCTACGACGGGCCCGTCGAACAGACCGAGAACCCGGACCAGGCCGGCGCGTTCGCGCCGACCGTGCTCGCGCAGCAGCGCTACACCGGGCGCCGCATCGATCTCGACCTCAAGGACGCCGACGTGCACAACGTGCTCCGGCTGCTGGCCGACGTGGGCCACGTCAACATCGTCACCGCCGACAACGTGCAGGGCAGCGTGACTATCCGCATGCGCAACGTGCCCTGGGACCAGGCGCTGGACGTGGTGCTGCAGGCAAAGCAGCTGGGCATGGTCCGCCAGGGCAACATGATCCGCGTGGCCCCGCTGGCCGAGCTCGAGAAAGAGCGCGAGATGGCCATCGCGCGGCGCAAGCAAGAGATGCAGCTCGCGCCCATCGAGACGCGGCTCATTCCGGTCAGCTACGCGCAGGCATCGAACCTCCAGGCGCGCGCCAAGGAGCTCCTGTCGTCGCGCGGCTCGATCGCCGTGGACGAGCGAACCAACGTGATGATCGTCCGCGATGTGGCAGGCAACCTGAACCAGATCGAGGAGCTGGTGCGCTCGCTCGACACGCAGACGCCGCAGGTGCTGGTCGAGGCGCGCATCGTCGAGGCCACCAGCCGCTACCTGCGCGACGTGGGCATCCAGTGGGGCGGCGACGCCACCTTCTCGGCGGCCACCGCGAATTCGACAGGCCTCGCCTTCCCGAACTCGGTCGGCGTGGTCGGCGGCGCTAGCGACGACACGACGCCCACCGCCGGCCTGAGCCCCTTCACAAGGCAGGTGGCGAATCCCAACTTCGCCGTGAACCTACCGGCGGTGGTCGGCACCGGACAGGGCGGCGCGCTCGGTCTTACTTTCGGTTCGGTCGACAGCACCGTGAACCTCGCCGTGCGCCTCTCGGCGGCCGAGTCGAGCGGCCTTCTGCGCATCCTTTCCAGCCCGCGCATCCTCACGCTGGACAACCGCGAAGCGCGCATCGCCCAGGGCACCTTGATCCCGTTTTCGCAGATCAGCGCCCAGGGCGTGCAGACGACCTTCCAGGAAGCCAAGCTGCAGCTGCTCGTCAAGCCGCACGTCACCGCCGACGGCAGCGTCAGCATGCACGTCAAGATCAACCGCGACGAGCCCGACTTCAACCAGACCTCGGCGCGCGGCGATCCGACCATCCTCAAGCGCGAAGCCGAGACCGACCTGCTCGTGATGGACGGCCACACCGCGGTCATCGGCGGCATCTTCACGCGCAACACCGGCCGCAACCTCGACCAGGTCCCGTTCTTCGGCGACATCCCCCTCATCGGCTTGCTCTTCCAGCGCCGCCGCGCCAGCGACACCCGCAGCGAGCTCGTCATCTTCCTCACGCCGCGGATCGTCAACCGGGCCGCCGCGCTGGGACACTAGCCGCTCGGTTCTCTTGAATCGAGGGGCTAGACGACCGCGGAGCGGTCGAGGGGGAGGCTCGGCGAAGCCGAGGGGGCGCTGCTGCGCCCCAGACCAACGGTGCTAGTCCCGCGTTGCGC